>Ga0308169_10000258_pt1 | contig 92527 bp, 90 predicted proteins | sample PhyBR1_2_FD_202139 | JGI IMG/M metagenome (GOLD analysis project Ga0308169, IMG submission 202139) | Phyllosphere microbial communities from UC Gill Tract Community Farm, Albany, California, United States - DLSLSB.R1 | ecosystem: Host-associated > Plants > Phyllosphere > Unclassified | place...
CGGCGCGAGGGTGGCTGGAGGGAGTGGCTGAGCCGGTGCTGGTGTGTGCAGCAAGGGCAGAGAGGCAGCTGGTGAGGGGTGGGAGGAGAGAGGCGGGCGTCGGAAACCACTCCGCCGGCGTCCGCTCCTCGTCGTCCGACAGCACCGCCCCACTCCGTCCGCCCACGCCGCTCCTCGCCACCACCGCACTCCCTCTCGATGCTGCCATAGCCGCACACCCACCCACTATCGTCCACCACACACGCCATGCCGACCGCGCCCCTCGTCGACGAGCGCGACCGCCTCCTCGCCGCCGCCGGTCCGGCGTACGGCTTTGGCGACCCAGCCTCGTTCCACGCCGCGAGGGCCGCAGAGTACCCGGCCTTGAAAGGTGCGCACAGAGCTCACAGCCTCCCCCGAGCCGCCACGCGCTGACCCTGCCGAGCCTCCCGCAGACCAGGTCTTCCTCGACTGCGCCGCCGCACCACCCGCGCCCCTCGGCCCCGTCACCGCCCTCGCCCAGTCGCTCGCCTCGACCCTGTACTCGAACCCGCACTCGGCATCGACCGCCGGCGTCGCGACCCACCTCCTCCTCGACAAGACGCGCGCCCGCGTCCTCACCGAGCTGTTCAACGTCCCCGACGACCGCGTCGGCGAGTGGGACGTCGTGTTTGTGCCCGGCGGCGCGACGCAGGCCATCAGGACGGTCGGGGACGCGTGGGACTGGAGGGGAGAGTCGGAGTTCGGAGCAGGGTGCGGGTACGAGTACCTCGTCGAGAGCCACACGAGGTGCGTCCCCTTCCCGCTCTCTCACTCCTACAGAACGCGAGCTGACATGCCGCACCTCGCTCACAGCCTTGTCGGCCTGCGCGGCACGGCCCTCTCGCGCAACTCGCCCGTCGCCGCGCACCGCACGCCCTCGGCCCTCCTCCGCTCTGCCCTCTCCGCGCGCTCCACCCCGCGCGCCTCCTCGTCCACCCGCCCGCCAACCCCCACCCTCTACTCGTACCCGGCCCAGTGCAACGCGACCGGCGCGCGCCTCGGCCTGCGCTTTGGCGCCCAGATCAAGCGCGCCAACCCGCGCGCGGCCGTCCTCGTCGACGCGGCGGCGTACTGCTCGACGAGCGTGCTCGACCTCGGGTCGGTTGCTGAGCACGAGGCGCCCGACTTTGTCGTCGCGAGCGTGTACAAGATCTTTGTGCGTCGACGTCGCTCTGCCTCGAGGTGCGGCGGTCGCACGGACCGCCGCTGGGTCGGGTAGCTTGAACGTTCCGCTGACGCTCCTCTCCCACCTCGCAGGGCTTCCCCACCTCGCTCGGCATCCTCCTCGTCCGCCGCTCGTCGTCGCACCTCCTCCTGCGCTCCCCCACCCCCTCCTTCTTCGGCGGCGGCACCCTCTCGGCCCTCTCGCTCGCGTCGCCCTTCACCCACACGCCGCGCGCCGACCCGAGCCGCACGGTCCACCAGGCCCTCGAGCACGGCACGCCGCCGTACCTCGAGGTGCTCGCGCTCGCGCACGCGCTCGACTGGCTCGCGCGCGCCTCGCGCGGGGAGGGGCTCGCCGGCGTCGGGAGGCACGCGGCGGCGCTCAGGGAGGCGGTGGCGCGGGAGCTGGGGGCGCTCAGGCATGCGGATGGGAGCGAGGTGTTTGTCGAGCACGGCGCGTTCGAGCCGCTCGCACACGAGGAGGGCGAGGAGGAGGAGCTGCGGCCGCTCGGCGCCGAGTGGGCCGTCGTCCTCGAGCCGCCTGGACCGATCCTCGGCTTCTCGCTCCTCCTCCCTTCCGCATCCTCTCGCTCCGCCACCTCCTCCTCGACCCACTCGCCCGCCGACAAGCCCGCCGCGCCCGCCGACTACCGCCAGACGCACGTCGGGCACCAGCACCTCGCGCGCCTCGCGCTCGTGCAGGGCATCTCGCTGCGCAGCGGCGGCATGTGCAACGCGGGCGCGTGGACGCGCGCCGTCGGCATGGGCGAGCGCGAGCGGCGCAGGCTCGAGGAGCTCGGCGCGGGGCGGTGCTGGGACGAGGGTGCGTCGCTCTTCTCCCTCTCTCCCTCTCCTCGACTCGCCTGTAGGCGCTGACGGGCTTCCTCCTCCACGTCGCAGAGGAGTTCGCGCCGTTCGCGCCGTACCGCCCGCTCGGCGTCTCGCGCATCTCGTTCGGCCTCGTCTCGACCATCGACGACGTCGCCGCGTTCGTCGCGTTCGTCAAGCGCTTCTTCGTCAGCGCGCACGGCGTGCTCGCGCTCGGGCGCGGCGCTCCTCGAAGCCTGCCGGCAGCGCAGCAGGGCGACGAGAGCGCTGTCAAGTTGGCGAGGTTGGCCGAGCTGTACATCTGTGCGTCCTTGCTCTCTTTCCTCGTGCTCTCGCACCGAGCTCTCGAGCTGATGCCCTCGTCCCTGCAGACCCGATCAAGTCGTGCGTGGCTCAGCCCATCCCGCCCTCGACCTCGTGGCCCCTCACGCCGTCCGGCCTCCTGCACGACCGCGACTTCATGCTCGTCTCGTCGTCGACCGGCCGCGCCCTCTCGATGAAGCGCTACACGCGCATGGCCCTCATCCGCCCCTCGATCGACCGCGCACGAGGCGTCCTCCGCGTCGAGGCGCCAGGCATGGACCCGCTCGAGGTGCCGCTCGCGCGCTCCAAGGCGAGCGAGCTCGGCGCGTGCGGGCTCCCGACCCCGCCGCTCAGCGAGGACGGGCACGGCTCCGAGTGCGGGAGCGAGTCGGGCGGCGGCGCGGCGCCGCAGGCGACGACGATGTGCAGCACGACCGTCCTCTCGCAGCGCTTCTCGGCGCTCGCCGACGCGTGGTTCACCTCGTTCCTCAACCCGCCCTCGTCTTCCTCCTCCTCTTCGGCGTCCTCGGCCGGCCCAGGACCTGTCGAGCTGCACCGCCTGCCGCCGGGCACGTCTCGGCACGCCCATTTCGACGGCGCGAGCGCCGGCCCGCCGCTCCCGCTCCGCCTCTCGAACGAGAGTCCGTTCCTCCTCGTGTCGGGCGAGAGCCTGCGCGCCGTCGAGCGCTCGATCGGCGAGCGAGCGGCGGACGGTGCGGCTCCGGCTGCGGCTGTCGTGCGCGCGTCGGCGTTCCGGCCCAACTTGGTCGTCGAGGGCGCGGCGGGCGAGGCGCTCGAGCCGTGGTGGGAGGACGACATCGAGGCGCTCAACGTCGGCAACGGCAACAACGTCTTCAGCTTCCTCGGGCGATGTCGGCGCTGCTTGATGGTGTCGATCGACCAGGTGCGCTCGGCCCTCCCCTCGCCCTCGCTCTCGCTCTCGCTTTGAGCTCCACAGCTGACGCTCCCTCGTGCGCGCAGACCACCGGCGCGCGCACCGCTGAACCGCTCGCGACGCTCTCGCTTACGCGCAAGAATGCTACAAACGGGCGCGTCGAGTTTGGCGCCCACATGCTCTGGCGAGACGAGCTCGGCGGGGAGGAGGCGCAGTGCGTGCGGGTCGGCGACGAGGTGCGGGTGCGGCTCAGGTCTTGAGGCAGGGTGTAGTCAGATCTTGTTGTTGTGCTCTTCGCGATCGAGAAGTGCCGAATGCACAGCGGCGAGCGCTCCGTGTCTCCTGGGCTCGGAGCTCGAGAGCGCGCCGGCGAGCGACGACGAGCAGGAGCGACGAGCTGAAAGAGAAGCCGCTAGCTCGGCTTGGGTAGGTCCGAGCGCGCCCTTCACTCTGGACGTGCGGCCTCATGAAGCCAGCCAGGTCGAGCGGCCCGCGCGGCCGCGGGCGCCGACGAGAAGTTGAGCGAGGAGGAGGAGGAGACGGCACACAGCTCGACGGCTCGGTGCGGGCGATCGCGCGCAGCAGTGACCCCTTCTCGAGTGGCTGCGGGTGTTCAACCGCCAAGCGAGGCTGTGTGGTGAGAGCAGAGCGACGCGGAGGAGGCCAACAGATGAAGATTCCGGCTCGCCCTTCTCCTTCACTCGCTCTCTCGACGAGCGAGAGCTTCAAGGAGCTCAGCGCCAAACAGCTCCACCATGGCACCCTCGCCCGTGCCGCACAAGGCCAAGGTCGCCTCGCTCGCCCTCGACCACCCCGTCCCCGTCGCTTCCTCCGACTCGCACTCGTCCAAGAAGCGCAAGCTCCAGGACGGCCCAACCACCGCCTCGATCAGCCAGGACGACGACTCGCAGGCGGGCTCGGACCAGGCCGGCGCAGCAGATGCGCCCAAGTCGGCCAAAGAGCTCTCCAAGCTCGACAAGGGCAAGGCCAAGAAGCGCAGGAAGGAGGAGCAGCGGGCCCTGGTGCGTCCCCTTTTCCTGTCCTGCTCTGCACGCACAGAGCCCAGCTGACCCGCGCTGACCCCCTGCAGGAGAACCCGCCGAGCTTCTCGTTCGACACGCGCGGCTTCACCGGCGGGCGCATGGTCCAGGTCAAGGTGCGTCCAGCTTCCGCGAGCATCGCCCGAGACCCAGCTGACCCTTTGATGTGCACGCAGGACGTGCGCGACTTTGTGCTCCACCTCCTCGCGAACGACAAGGCGCAGTCGTGGCTCTACGTCCAGGTGCGTCCTCCCAGCCTCCCTCTCCCCGCGCGTGCGAACCGCAGCTGACATGCGCCCTCTCCTACAGAACCGCAGCAACGTCCGTCGCGTCGTCTGCGTCATGGCGCCGGGCATCCTCGCACCCGACCTCGGCGTCGCCCAGCCGCCCGTCTCGACCAACCTCCCCTTCGCCCTGCGCCCCTCGTCCGAGGGCCTGTCGTGCAAGGTCTCGGTCATGCAGTCGCTCTTCTCGCACGCGTGCCCGACCAAGGCGCCGGGCGAGCGCAACCGCATGCACTCGCCGTACCAGAGCTTCACGACGTGCCCGCTCACCGGTGCCGAGAAGGAACGCCGGGAGCGAGCGCGCAAAGAGCGTGCGTCCTCCTTCTACCAGCTCGAGACGTGCGTCGAAGATCGTGCTGACTCATTCCTCTAATGCGCGCAGGCGGCCAAGCGCAGCGCACCTCGGACCCGAGTGTCTACCTCCTCTCGCCCGAGCAGATGGCCGAGCAGGCGTACCCGACACCGTCCCCTCGCCCCTCACCCCTTCCCACCGACCTCGACGCGACCTTCTCGTTCGACGACTGGAAGAAGGCCGACGGCTGGATCGAGGCGCCGTTCCTGCCCGAGAAGGAGGGGCCCAAGCGCGTCCTCGGCCTCGACTGCGAGATGGTGCGTCCCCTCTCGCTCTCCCACCTGCCGCGCACACTAGCAGCTCGTCTTGACGTCCTCTCCCACCCTGCAGTGCCTGACGGCCGACGGCTCGGAGCTTACGCGCCTGAGCGTGGTCGACCTGGCCGGCAAGCGCATCTACGACAAGCTCGTCAAGCCGGACCAGCCCATCGTCGACTACCTCACCCGGTGCGTCTTGCTTCTCTTCCCTCTCTTCGTGCGCGCCGAGCTGACTCGCGCTCGCCGTCTCGCTCGCAGGTACTCGGGCTTGAACGAGAAGGCGCTCGAGGGCGTCACGACTCGGCTTGAGGACGTCCAGCGCGACCTGACGCAGCTCCTCGACTACAACACGATCCTCGTCGGGCACTCTCTCGAGTGCGACCTCAAGGTGCTCAAGGTGCGTCGCTCTTCCTCACTCTCTTCCCTCCCTCTCCCTCGACCTTGGCCCTGACCCTCCTCGCTCGCCTCACACGCAGCTCGTCCACTCGCGCGTCATCGACACGTCGGTCATCTACCAGCACCCTCGCGGCCCGCCGTTCAAGGCGTCGCTCAAGTGGCTCGCGCAGAAGTGGCTCAAGAAGGAGATCCAGGCGGCGGTCGCCAACGCCGAGGACGGCACGGTCGGCGGGCACGACTCGGAGGAGGACGCGAGGACAGCGATCGAACTCGTCAGGCTCAAGATGGAGAAGGGTGCGTCCAGCTCTCGCTCTCGAGCCTCGCGCCGAGCTTCTCGCCGTCGAACCCTCCCGCCCGAACGCCTTCCTGCTGCGAGGAGCGAGTGACTGACGCTCCCTCACCTTCCTTGACGCAGGACCCGGCTTTGGTGAGTTCGTTACGGACCAGGAGACGATCTTCGAGCGGATCGGGCGTGGGCAGGACCCGAAGACGTCGGCCGTGGTCGACCACGGCACGCCCGGGCAGTGGCACGGCGCCAAGGCGACGACCGCCATCGCTTGCTCGAACGACGACGAGGTGCGTCCGCATCCTCTCCCTCCATCTCGCCGCCTCGAGCTGACCCTGAGCGCCGCTTGTGCAGGTCCTGCAAGGCCTGCTCGACTCGGTCGACAAGCACGACCTGACGATCGGCCGCTTCATGGACCTCTCGCACACGCTCGGCTGTGCGTGTCTCTCTCTCTCTCTCTTCTCCTGCCGTCACCTCGTGCCTGACGCCGTCCGTGTCGCAGGGTCCCAGCCGTCCTCCTCCGCCAAGCCCGCCTCGACCGACGCGACGGCCGCCGCCGCCGATGGCCCCACCGAGCCTTCCACCGAGTCGCTCGACGCCGCCTTCACCTCGCTCGACAAGCGCCTGCGCGCGCTGCACGCCGCCCTCCCTCCCCTCACCGCCCTGATCGTCTTCACCGGGCACTCGTCGCCCGTCGGCATGTCGCGCCTCGCCGCCAAGAAGGCCCGGTTCGACAAGCTGTGGAAGACGACCAAGCAGAGCGAGATCGCCGACGAGGACAAGTGGTACGAGCAGGACGACCGTGCGCTCCTCGACGAGGTCGAGCGCGCGAGGTGGGGGTTGAGCTTCTTCTGCGTCAAGTAGCCTCTTCTCTCCTGCTCTCGGGCGCGGTGCAACACGACGCTCAACGCTGACAGCAGAAGACGAGAGCGCTTGTCTGGTTCAGAGAGCGAGACGAGAGGCTTTCTTGCTCTCCTCCAACTCGCTCGGGGCTCGAGAAAGGCACGAACGGACAAGCGCGTTGCACCCTCGATTTCCTCAAGCGTTCCTCGTCTCGCTAGACCGCCTCGTAGCACGAACTGCCGCCGCCGCAGAGCAGCCAGGCCGGCTCGCTCGCCTTCTTGCGCTCGGCCCTCTCCTTCGCGCGGAGCAGCTGCTTCTCATGCGCCTCGCTGCCCGCACTCGCCTCGACCTGGACCGACGCCTCGTCGCCTGCCGCGCGAGGCGGGATCGTCTCGGCCGGCGAGCGGATCGTGCTGCTCGTGGACGACATCGGCGTGATGGCGGGAAAGGCGGCGAGCAGGCGGCTGAAGCGAGCGTAGGCGTCCTCGGGCAGGATGAAGGCCGAAGGCGAGATGCGGGAGACACGGTAGACCTCGCTCGCGAACTCGACGTGCGGGATTTTGGGGCGAAGGTGCGGGTAGGAGCGGACGTCGTCGCCGACGAGAGGGATCGCGACGATCCACGCGGCCTCGAGGTCGCAGAACGTGTCCTCGGTGACCATGCTGATCACTCTCTGCGCCGGCCGGCACAGGCCGAAGTACTTGAGGAGGGCGACGACGTTCTGCGAGGCACAGCGCGGTCCGTCATCCCACTGGGCGCAGCGTGCGAGAGCGACGATGCACGAGCTCACCATGCTGGATGTCGAGATGATGTCGGAGATGCCACCGTTGTAGACAAAGCGTTCCTCGAAAACGCGGAAACCGAGCATGAGGTTGTGGTACAGGAGCGGCTGCTCGTCGTACTCGCGCTTGTCCCGCCTCCAGTATGCTTCGGGCGAGGCCTGGTCGCTCTTGCCGTGGTAGTGCACCTCGCGGCGCCGGTACTCGTCGGCGTACGAAACCTTCAGGAGCGCCGCCTTGATGAGCTCCCACACCTCGGTCGGCAACGCGCGCACGTCGACCTTGTCGTCGTCGGTGCTCGTCTCGAGCGTGCCCTTGTTCTTCCTCGCGAGGATGAGGCCGAGGCCGAGCAGACTGCCCTTGACCCCAGCGAACGCGTTCCCGGCGAGGCAGAGCTCGGTGACGCGGACCGTGATGCCGAAGCAGAGTGCGGCCGAGGTCCGACACATGATGAGATCGAGTGCGAGGAGAGGAGCAGGTCGTGCGAGGTTGCCTTGAGCAAGGACGAGGAAGAGTTGAGGAGGAGGCGACTCGGAGGAGGAGGGTGGGGAGGTGGCGAGGCGAGACGGCCGCTGTGCTGGTGTAGGGGGGCTCTACTCGATGCTGTACATAGATGAGTCAGCGCTGCATGCTCTGAACCGCTCAAATCGTCGTGCTCGTGCTCCCACGAGCTCGCCAAGGATGTGGAGGTGATGAGGAGGCGCGGGCTCACCTGGTGGTCGTGCGGGCGAGCGATGACCCAGAAGTAGGTTGCTGAGGTGCTGCTGGTGCTGTCTCGAGCGGCAGCAGGTGCGGCGAGCTTGTGGTGAGAGTGAAAGGGAGGAGCGCGAAGGAGGCGAGCGAGGCGCGTGCGGACGAGGCCTCGGCCGGCCCGAGCACCGCCTCCTCGCGTTGCCGCTCGCTCGCTCGCTCGTCTCTCTCTCTGAGCTGCGCGAACGAGACAGAGACCATTTTGCAGTGCGAGGGGAAAGAAACTCTAGACGACGCTCCCCCTCGTTCACTGATCCTTCTTGACGGCCTCGACGAGCTCCTCCTCGCGCTTCTCGGCCTCGCGCCTCGCCTCGCGCCGCTCGGCGCCGCGCTTGATGATCTCCTTGGGCTTGTTGTTGGCAAAGAGGCTCTTGAGCACAATGTCGACGACCCACGCGCCGGCAAAGTCGGCCGCCATGACGACGCACAGCTTTGTGCGGAACGACGTCTCCATGTCGACGAGCTGGAGCCACCGGTTGAACTCGGGGACAAAGTCGGTCGCGCCCGAGAAGGCGACGGCGGCGACGCCGAGCAGGCCGTAGTACAGCGCCGAGTTCTCCGAGATGTTCTCGCGGAAGGGGCGGCCCTGGAAGTTGACGACAAAGGTCGAGATTTGCTCTGCGGAGAGGAGGCACGGCGAGAGGGTCAGTGCGCTGGGCGCCGAGCGACAGAGGAAGAGTGGAGAGGGGACGCACGGCTGAGCGAGATGAGGTAGATGCACGAGTTGAGGAGGTTGGGCGAGAACTTGGCGTCAAGGTCGACCTCGAGACCGGCTTGCCTGCGAGCACGAGAGGAAGAGCAGGGTCAGCAGCTCGCTCAGAAAGGCGGCGACGACGACGAGAGGAAGACGTACGGCTCGTACACCTCGCACAGGTTGGTGAGGTAGATGAAGGCGGCGACGTGGATCGCAAACTGGACGAGGATCGACCCGACGACGTAGAGGTTGAAGATGCTCGACAGGGGCCGCTCCTTGCTCAGGCGGTCGACGGGCCGGGCGCGCGAGATGCACATGAAGCACACCGACATGAGGACGCCCGTGATCGTCACCTGGTAGTCGCCAAACTTGATGCCCTGCAGGTACTGGACCGAGAGGGCCCACGCCGAGATGAGGCAGTTGAGCGCGAGGATCTTGTACATCTGGATCGTCGCGACGAGCGTGCAGCGGCCCTGGCGGATGATGTGCGTGATGGCGGCGACGTTGGCGAGCTTCGAGGTGAAGGGCGCCGCGACCGACGCGTCGCCGAGCTTGATCTGCGGCACCTCCTGATCGTCCTCGAGGTTCGACAGCTGCTCCGAGATGGCCGACACGTCAAACTGCGAGCGACGGGTCGAGGAGAAAGAGTCAGTCCTGGACGGCGTAGCAGAGGAGGAGGGAGAGCGAGCGAGCGACGCACCTTGGACGCCTTGCCCTTGGCCTTGTCGCTCTGGACGTTCTTGGCCGCCTCCTGCTGCGCCTTGACGGCGTCGGGGAACAGGTCGGCGATCATGGGCGGCACGGGCGGCGGGGCCTGGCCGAACCGGCTCGTGATGCGCAGCTGCTGCTCGTAGACCTTCTTGACGCGCTCCTTCTTCTGGTGCTCGAGGATCGCCTTGAGGTCCTCCTCGGTGCCGTTGAGGAGCGCGACGCCAATGTTGGCCTGCTTGAGCGCGCCGACGTCGTTGGTGCCGTCGCCGGCCATGAGCGTGACGAACCCGAGGCTCTTGAGCGTCGTGAGGATGAACTCCTTCTGGGCGGGCGACACGCGCGCGTAGACCCACGTGTACTGGACGAGCTGGTGCCACGCCTCGCGGCGGTCGGCGTACTGCTTGAGCGCGGCGCCCGTCATGCAGATGTCGTAGCGGTCGAACAAGGTCGTGTCGAGCGGTGCGGACGGGTCGACGGGGATGACGACCGACTCGTCGGCCGTGCGCCACGTGAGGTCTGCGGGCAGCGAGGGAGCGCACAGTCAGCACACGCTCACGCCGCCGAGACGAAAACCGAGAGAGAGAGGGAGGAGAAGGGACGCACCCGACTCGGACTTTGCGCCCTCCTTGAGGTCGAGGATGAGCACCTGGCGGTCGACGATCTCGACCTCGCGCGCGACGTGCGCCGCCGTGAGCGGGTTGTCGCCCGTGATCATGACGCAGCGGTGGCTCGAGTCGGCGAGCTCCTTGAGCGTCTTAACCGCGTCGGGCTTGAGCGGGCAGTGGAACACGAGGAAGCCGGCAAAGACGAGGTCCTTCTCGACGGCGTCGCGCGCGATCGTCGTCACGTCGCCCTTGTTCATGCCGTCGACAAACTTGTAGCCGAGGGCGAGCACGCGCGAGCCGCGCTGGGCGTAGCCCTTGTAGGTGCGCTCGTAGTCGCTCGGGACCGAGGTGAACATGCTCTTGAGCGTCTCGGGCGCGCCCTTGACGGCGACGAGGGTGCGCTGCCCGGCCGGCGTCTGGACGAGCGAGATGGTCGACATGCGCTTGAGCTGCGACGAGAACTGGAACCGGCGGCGGACCGTGACCGACACGTTGTCCTTCTTGTTGCGCGCGTCGGCCGTCGGCGTGATCTTGTCGCCCGCCGAGAGCTTCCACCTGAGGGCGTCGAGCGTCGTCTTCTCCATCGGGTCGCCGACGACGCCGTCGTCGAGGAGGACGAGCGCGTGCGCGGCGGCGAGCGTGAGCGACGTCTCGAGGCTGACGTCGGTGACGGGCACGAGCTTCTGGTGGTCGTTCGAGCTGCGCGTGAGAGGCTCTCAAGTCAGCCCCTGCAAGGAGCCACCGTCGAGGAGAGAGAAGGAAGGGGGACGCACTCGACGCCGGCGACGCCCTCGACGACGAGGTCCTCGCCCGTGATGGTGCCCGTCTTGTCGAAGCAGCAGATGTCGACGCGGCCGGCGAACGGGATCCGGAACGGCTCGGTGCAGAAGATGGCTGCGCGCGCGCGCGAGAGGGGTGCTCGTCAGCATCGACCGGCCGGCGCAGGGAAAGAGAGGAGGGTACGAGGTGAACGCACAGTACTTGCTGAGGGCGACGAGGGACGCGTTGACGGCCATCGAGAGCTCCATGGGGAGCTCGGGCGGGACGACCGACGTGATGATGATGACGCAGTCGAGGAGGAGCTTTGAGCGCTTGCGGTCCTGCTCGAGGCCCTTGACCCACACGTAGGCGCTCGCGGCGAGCGCAAACACGAGGAGGAACCCGATAAAGAGGAACGACTCGATGTTGTTGGCCGTGACCGTCTCGGTCGAGAAGATCATGGTGCGGATCAGCTGGCCCTGCGACGTGCCGAACCCGGTGCGGAGCACGACGGCGAGGCAGCCGCCGTCGGGCGCGGCGGCGCCGTCCTTGGGGTCGATGCCCGTCGCCTGGAGGACCTTGGTGCCGCCGAACAGGATCGAGTTGCGGTCGACGCCGTCGATGTCGAGCTTGTCCGACCCGGGACGGACCTCGACCGACTCCTTGAGGAGCGGCGTCGACTCGCCCGAGAGCATGGCCTCGTTGACAATGCACGACCCGCGCAGGAGGAGGAGGTCGCACGGGATGCCCGAGTCCTCCTTGGTGCGCACTGCGAGGTAGGCGGGGCAAGTCGCACGTCAGCTCGACGTCCTCGTGGTGCCAGGTGCGCGAGAGAGAGAGAGAGAGCGGGAACGCACCGATGCTGACGACGTCGCCGGGCAGGAGCTCGTCCGTCTGGACCTCGACCCACTTGCCCTCGCGGCGGGTCATGATGGCGTACGGCTTGATCGACATGCTGCGGAACTCGTTGACGGTGCGCAGGCGCTGCAGGGAACGAGAGGTCGGGTCGGGCCGGGCGTGAGTCCCGACTCGCACGCTCGAGAGGGAGAGGGCGGGAGGACGCTGACGCACCTGGAAGACGGTCGTGCACTCGAACACGATCAGCATGAAGAGCGTGAACAGCGAGTAGTACCTGCGCGCACGTTGGGCATCAGCACCAGCAAGAGAGAGAGAGAGAGAGAGAGGAGAGGGGGAGAGAGAGCAAGGACGCACCAGTACTCGTCCATGCACCACAACCCGGCGCAGAACACCTGGAACACGAAGAAGGGCGCGACGGCGTGCTCGGCAAACAGCTCGCCGAACGTTGGCACGGGGATGTCAAAGTGGTTCTTGCCGTAGTTGGCGCGCGCCGTCTCGATGTCGTGGGCCGTCTCGAGGCCGGCCGCCGCCGACTGGAAGGTCGAGAGGGGCGGCGCCGAGTCGCACGGGTAGGCGATGCGGGTGAAGCGCTGCGAAGCCGGGTCGAACTGGTACTTGTCGCGCTGGTACGAGAAGAAGATGAGGTCGGGCTGGCCGGGACGCTGCGGGCGATCGGGCGGGTAGGGTCGAGGAGGGGGTCAGCTCGAGGAGTCGGTCGTCGGGGCGAGGACGGGCTAGAGAGGGAGGACGCACCTTGGTGTGCTCGAGGGTGCAGAAGCCCGGCTTGCCGCGGTGCAGCTTGGGGAGGACCATGACCATGTGGGCCGACTCAAGGTGGTTGGTGCGAGTCGCTTCGCCGCGCGACCGGAACGAGATGCTCCAGCGCGTGAACAGGAACGACAGGGCGTGCCCGCCAAACAGGACGATGCTCAGGAGGAACGTCCATTCTGCAGTGCGAGGGGGTTCTGCGTCAGCTCGGTGCGCTGTGAGGCGGGTGCCGAGGTCGGGGAGATGGGAGGACGAGGAGGAGGAGAGGGGAGGCGGCAAGGACTCACCGATCGACTTGATCCACTGGTCGTACTCGTTGAAGAAGGCGTGGTACGCGAGCGGGTACAGGACGAGCCACGGCAGGACGTAGCACCGCGCCCATACGGGGAGCGGGTTGAGGAGCGTGAGCGAGGCGACGTCGGGCGAGTCGACGCCGACGCGCCCGCCGCTGAAGCGCGGGGTGCCGGGGTGCGCCATGGGTGCTGCTTGGGTGGCTCGGTCTCTCGCCGGGTGAGGACGAGGGAGGAGGTGGAGCTCAAGTGGCGCGGCGAGGCTGCGAGCGGAGTCCGCGAAGGCGCGCCGCGCAAGCCGACCGTCCACGTCGACCCGCAGCGCCTCGCTCAGCTTAGCTTTCAGGCCGCGCATTTTAACCTGTCCAGCTCTCTGAGTGCAACGATCCGCTCCACGGGACCAACGACGCGGGTTGCAGAGCTACAAGGGGGACAGCGCTCGGGCGCACGGCTCGAGGCGCAGGGTATCGAGAGGGGGGGAGGGGGACGACGACAAGGGGAGGAGGGTAAGGTGTGTGCATGTGCGTGAGGCGAGGGAGAATGAAAGGAAGGAGGAGGAGAGCGTCTAGGCGGCGGCGGTCGCGGTCGAGAGGGTCGGGAGGGGCACAAACTCGCCCGAGCGCTCGTACTCGTACTGCGTGCGCGGCAGCGGCGGCAAGGTCAGCCCGCTCCCTGTGTGCGCCTGAGAGAGAGCGAGAGGGGGCGACGCACCATGTCGAGCGCGACGACGCAGCTCTCGCGGACGACCCTCGGCACGTCGTCGCGCGCGGCAAACTCCTTGAGGACGGGCAAGCACTCGTCGGTCGCGATGCCGCCGAGGGCCTCGGCGGCCTCGTGGCGGACCATGTCCTCCTCGTGCGGGCGCCTGAGGACGTCGATGAGCGCCGGGACAGAGTGCTCGGACGAGAGCTGGCCGAAGACGAACGCGATCTCGTGGCTGCGCGCGCGCATCGTATCCATCAGCTCGGTGCACCTTGAGAAGGCGCAGAGAGCGGAAGAAGGGAGAGAGAGCGCAAGACGCACCGGAACAGGGCGCTGTCGTCCTCGAACCCCCTCGCGAGCGCCAGCACCGCCTCGCGGTCGCCGACGTTCCGGAGCGCAAACATGGCGCGGTACCGGTCAAAGAGGCTCAAGGTGGTGTCCATGAGCTGGCGCTCGAGCTCGGGGATCGAGAGGTCGGCGGCGGCGGGCGCGAGCGCGGCAGAGTGCGCAGAGGCGACGAGGGGCGAGTGGGTCGCGGCGGGGGCGGGGTCGATGCACGGGTACTGGCTGCGCGCGGTCGACCGTGTTGCCGTCAGCTCGTCGTTCCTCCGCACGTAGAAGGGCACGAGAGCGAGAGAGAGAGGGCGAGAGCGCACTTGTCGGCCTGCTTCCTGCCCTCGGGCGAGTTGTCGAACACGACCTTGTCGAGCGCGATCTCGCACGTCTCGCGGATGGCCGGGTTCGGGTGCGTGAGGAACTTGCGCAGGACGGGGAGCGCGTCGTCGCACCCGATGGCGCCCATGGCCTCGGCGGCCTGCGCGCGCGACGAGCTCGGGATCAGCTCTCTCCCATCGCAGGGCGCAGGGGGAGGAGAGCGGGAGGGGGGGGACGCACCTCGTGGCGGACCATCGGGTGCTCGTTGTCGTCCTCGAGGACCTTTGTGAGAATCGGGAGCGCCTTTGGGTCCTTGAGCTGCCCGAGGCAGTACGCGAGCTCGTGTCCGAGCAGGGCCGACTCGCCGTCGAAGCCTGTTGCGGGCCGGGGCCTCTTCGTCAGCTTGGCCCGATCGATGGACGGGGTCGACGAGCACAGAGCGAGGAAGAGACGGACCGCGGCCGATGACCTCGATGGCGCGCTCTCCGCCGAGCGACTTGAGGGTGAAGAGGGCGCGGAAGCGCTGAGCGAGGGGCACGTCGTGCGAGTTGAGCTGCTTGTCGAGGTCGGCAAAGACGTGGTCGTCGTTCGAGTGGGCGGCCATGGCGGGAAGCGGGGGTGGTGGTGGGTCGAAGGAGGCGGTGCCGGGGATCGAGAGGGCCGCGGGGAGCGGGGGGAGGGTCGACTGGCTCGAGGCGGGCTGTGGCGCGGGTGTGACGGTGTCGAGTTGGGTGGCAAGTGTGGGCGAGGTGGTGGCAGCAGTGCTCGGGGGTGGTGGGAGCGAGGGAGCGAGTTGAGAGATGGGAGCGAGCCTCGTCGAGCTCGGAGGAGGAGACGAGCGACGAGCTGCCGGCTCTCCTCCGCCTCTCTCGACTAGCTACTACCTAGACCTGCACTACCACCTCTAGCGAGCCCGACCACCCCCGCCCAGCTCCAGCTCAAACCACCTCTCTATCACCAACCACCACCCACCCTCTCCGCACCATGCCCCGGTCCAAGCGTGACCGCGTCGTCGCCCTCACCCAGACCAACAAGAAGGGCAAGGAGGCAAAGGCCAAGCTCATCGACGAGGTCCGCGAGCAGGCAGACCAGCACAAGTTCCTCTGGGTCTTCGAGGTCGAGCACATGCGCAACAACCTCCTCCAGGAGGTCCGCAAGGCCTGGAAGGGCTCGAGGTGCGTCCCTCTCGCTCCTGGTCCTTCTCGTGCTCTTCGTGGGGGTCTCTGCCTCGTGGAGCGGGCCTTGTCCGACTCGCCGCCAGCGCACCCGTCCCCTCCTCGCCGGTCGAGCTGAGCTCGCTCGGAGGTGGGGCCGCAACCTCACTCAGAACCAACGCTCGACTGACTCCCCGCCGCCCACTCTGCAGGATCTTCCTCGGCCGCAACGCCGTCATGCGCAAGGGCCTCGGCGCGACCCCGGAGGACGAGTGCCGCCTCGGCGTGCACAAGGTGGCCAACGTGCGTCTCCGTCTCGCTCTCGCTCTCGCTTCGTGTCCCTGCAGCTCGCGCAACCTCTGCGTGCAGCTGCGGCGACTTTCTTGAGAGGGGATGGGACGGACACTGACTCGTGCGCCCGCGCCCGCAGATGCTCGAGGGCAGCCGCGGCCTCCTCTTCACCGACGAGGCGCCCGACGTCGTCTCCGAGTGGTTCGCCTCGTTCCAGAAGGCCGATTTCGCGCGCACGGGCAACAAGGCGACCGAGACGTTCTCTCTCCCGCTCGGCCCCGTGCTGATCAACGACGAGCCGGCGGCGCACTCGCTCGAGCCCCAGCTGCGCAAGCTCGGCCTCTCGACGAGCCTCCTGCGCGGCGTGCCGACCCTCACGGCGCCCCACACGGTCTGCACCGAGGGCGACACGCTCAACCCGAATCAGGTCAACCTCCTCAAGCTCTTTGGCAAGACGTACGCGACTGTGCGTCCCCCCCTCTCCCTCTCTCGCTCCCTGCACGCCCGCCCGACCCGAGCCCGACTGACTCTCCCTCCCGCCGCCGCCACCGCCCGCAGTTCCAGATCGTGCCCCTCCTCGGCCTCAACCTCGCAGACGGCTCGATCTGCGGCGGCACGGACGAGGCGGCCGCGGCCGTTGCCGCCGACGACGAGTAGGGCGCGAGCCCGGGCATAGAGAGGAGGAGGGGAGCGTGCATGGGTCGGCGAGGGCCTTGTAGTGTACCACCAGGTTGTATCCGTGTTTCTCTCTCTCTCTCTCTGCTTGCGAGGGCACGAGAGGGCGACGGTCGAGGAGCGGGTGAGCGAGAGTCGAGTTGCGCGAGCGGGCTCTTCGTTCTCGATGCTGTGCTCGGTCGCTCTAGTCTGCAGGATCTCAGAGAGGTGGCCGGTCGGCTTGTGCGGCTCTGCTCGAGTCGAGAGAGTCGGCGAGAGCGAGGGCGAGGTGCACCGCCACGGAGCGTAAGGTCGGCGACCGCGGCCCGGCCGACGCTCCCCCTCCTCTCGCTCTCACCACGCCCCGCCGCACCACGAGACCCATCCACAGCACACTCAGCATGCTCACCACGGCCCGCACCGCCGCGCTGCCCCTCTCGCGCTGCACCTGCGCCCTCCGATCGCCCCTCGCCTCGCCATCAGCCACCGGCGCCCTCCTCGCCCTCCCCGCGCTCCCCTCGCCCCCTGGCGCCCGCCAGCTCAGCAGCACATCTCCCCGCCCTTCGCTCTTTCCCCCTCCGCCCCCCGGCTCCGCCCCGCCCAGCAACTTCTCCCGCCCCGCCCCGCCCGCCCTCCCGCCGCACCTCCAGCGCGAGTTCGACGACCTCGTCAAGCGCGCGCAGACGCCCGCCGCACCCGGGGTCGACCTCAGTGGGCTCAAGGACGGCGAAGAGATGCACCCGGACTTGGTGAGGCGCCCGAAACCCGAGTTCGAGGGCGACGAGAACCCGAACACGGGCGAGCGCGGGGGGCCAAAGAGGGAGCCGCTGGTGCATGGTGCGTCGACGTGCGCTCTGCTGCTGCTCATCGTTGCGGGCTCGCTCTCGTCGAGGGCGGGCTCGCTGCAGAGGTAGAGGGGCGCCGCTGACCCGCTCTTCGACTTGCGCGCAGGCGACTGGGCGTACGGCGGCAAGGTCACCGACTTCTGAGCAGCGCCCTCCTGCAATCCAGCATGCTCGACCATCCTCTTGCGAGCGTCCCGAGAGGAGAGCGCCGAGCAGTCGCTCGTCGCAGGCAGGGAGAGGCTCGACCGCTCGACTCGTCTCTCGCTCTCTCGCTCTCTCTCTCGCGCTCTCGACACCCTCGTCGCACGAACGGTACGGCACAGGCTGCACTGCAAGCTCGACCCGACCCAACCCAGCCCCGCCTCGCCCTCCCGCCCCGCCGCTCACACCACCCTCCTCACCCTCCCCGTCTCGACCTCGTACACCCACCCGCTCACGGGCGTCCCCTCGAGCACGAGCGGGTGCCTCCTCACCCTCTCGACATCCTCGCGCACGCTCTCCTCGAGGTCCCCAAACTCGTGCGTCTCGAGCGCGCGCGCGAGCGCCCTGCCCTCGTCCGACAGCCCCTCGCGCTCGCTCAGCAGCAGGCCGCGCACGTCCGCCTGCGAGAAGGTGAGCATCCCGCACCCGGTGTGGTGCACGACGACGACCTCGCGGGTCCCGAGGAGGGACTGCGAGATGACGAGCGAGCGCACGGCGTCTGGGTCGAAGCGCCCGCCGGCGTTGCGGATGTGGTGTGCGTCGCCCTCGTTGAGGCCGAGCGCGGCAAAGGGGTCGAAGCGCGCGTCCATGCATGAGAGGACGGCGAGGTGCTTGGCGGGCGGGAGAGGGAGCGAGCCCTGCGTGTGCGTGCGAGGGGCGGCGGCGAGGGGGAAGAGCGGCGGCGAGGGCGAGAGTGGGAGGAGGGGCGGGTCAGCGGTCCCTCGGACGAGGGGCGGGCGGCAGGCGGGTCGGGACGTCGAGCTTGAGCGTGCGTCGCTGTGCCCGAGAGAGGAGGTGCGATGGCTCGTGAGGTCGGAGGGGGCGAAGGAGGGACGCGCACGCACCTTGTCGCCGAACGTCGCGACGTACTTCTCGTTGTTGCGCTCGAGCTCGTCGGCGAAAGCCATTCTTGTCCTACTTGCGAGAAGGTAGCGAGGTGAGAGAGAAAGGGGAGAGCGACGGCGAGAGAAGGAGAGCGAGCGGAAGAGAGCCGAGCGAGGGCGGGACGACGACGGGCTTCGGTCGAGCACGCCTTTTTAGTGATGGACAGCGAGTCCGAGCCCTTTGCTGGTGAGGTCGCAGCGATCTGTAAGCGACGTCCGAGGCGGGAAGCAGCCGGACCCGAAGTGAGCAGGAGCGTCGAGAGAAGTCGCCGAGGAAGGAGGTGCGGGACGAAGGCCAAGCGCGAGCACGCAAGTCGACCTCGAGCACGCCGTTTTGCAGTCGGCTTGCGTGCAGAGATCGAGCGTGCGACCTAGCGCGCGCACAAGAGAGACTCGAGGCAAGCAGCGGGCCCGAGCGAGCTGGAAGGACGAGGATGGTCAACTTGAGAAGGCCGCCATCCCGCTCTCGAGCGCGCACAGACCGGGGAACGAGAACGAGCCTGCGATTGCGAGGAACACAGAGAGAGAGTACAGGAAGAACGAGACGAGAGCCCTCCACCCGTCCCTCACTCTGCCGCAACGACCGCCACCGCGCGCTGCTTGACCGCGACGGCGTCGACGCCCCTCGCCGGGACCGACACCGAGAAGAGGACGTCGGTGCGCGTCGAGTCGAGGAAGCACGGGATCGAGAGGCGCGCCTCGTTGCCGGCGCGGGGCGAGGGCGACGAGTCGGCCGCGCGCCGCCATGAGATGGACGACGGGCCGAGGCGGACGACCGAGCCGTCGTTGAGGGCGAGGGCGCCGTCCTGCAGGCGGGCGCCGACGAGAGAGAAGCCTGTAGAGTAAGAGGAGCGTCAGCTACAGAGCCGGGAGAGTGAGAAAGAAGACAGGGAGCAGACGCACCCTCGACGACGAACGAGTTGTCCTGGCCGGTCTCCTCGAGCGCGACCTCGAGGCCGAGCTCCTCGAGCGACGACTGGGTCGCGTGCGCGACGGCCTGCCGCGACGCCGTGATGAAGCCGTGCGGGTGGAACAGGAGCCCGAGCGCGACGGGCACCTTTGCGAGGTCGGGCGCGGCGCCGACGGCCGCGAGCTGCGACAGGCGCTTGGCGAGGTCGACGATCCAGACGCCGACGGGGAGGTCGCGGCAGCGGTAGCGACGCCAAGACGAGGGCACGGTGCCCTTGGCGAGGTCGAGGAGGAGGGCGCGCAGGTCGTTCGTCTGCTTGAGCTCGCCGTCGCACACCTTGACGAGGTCGGCGAGGTCGGCCCGGATGCTGGGCAGGAGCGACGCTGCGAGCGACGCCTCGCGCTCGAAGAAGCGCGCGAGCGGGTCCTGGCCGGCGGTCGACGAGGTGATGTGGGTCGAGGTCTGCGGGGGAAAGGGGCCCGAGCGTCAGCGAGTCTGCGCCGGCCTGGGCGTGCGAGTCGGCGAGAAGGAGCGAGACGCACCTTGGGGAGCACCTCGAGCCACTCGGTGCACGACTGCCGCAGGGCGCGCATCCACGAAGGCTGCGCCGACGAGCCGCCCTGCTTGAGGTCGACCGCGACCGTCTCGTCGTCGTCGTCGAGCGAGCGCATCTTGAGCAGGCGGGCGAGGAGGGACGAGCCTGCGCGAGAAGACTAGAGTCAGTCATGGACGCTGTGGGGAAGAGGCAAGAGAGAGGAAGAGAGGGGACGCACCTTGGGCGAGGGCGATGACCCGCTCGGCGGTCGGCGGGAGCGCGAGGTACGACGGCGGCTCCTGCTCGGGCAACCGCGAGGCCCACTCGACGAACTGGTCGAGCTGGGTCGCGTCGGGCGCGACGAGGCCCTCGTCGTCGCCGTCGCCGCCCTTGGGCACGAGCGCAAAGTCGACGTCGTACGCACTTGCCGAGAAGAGCGACTCGACGAACGAGTCGAGGAGCGACTGGTCGAACTCGGTGTCGACCTTGCCGCCGTAGACCGTCTCGCGAACGAGCGAGCGGATGGCGGCCCAGGGGATCGAGGCCGGGTCGACGTTGGCGCGGCCCTTGGCGGCCGAGGCGACCCACGAGTCGATCGTGTTGAGCGCCGCCTCCTGGTCCGAGTCGTTGAACTCGAACGCCTTGCTCCATCCGAGCGGGACGTAGCGCAGGCGCTCCTGGACGACGGCGTGGAACCAAGCGACGAGGAAGTAGAGGCGCATCTTCTCGGCCGGACCGGTCGACAGCCGCTTCGGGTCGAGGCTCCGGAGCGAGTCGAGGAGGTTGGCGCGGATGCCCGGCGGCGGCTCGTTCATGATGACGCGGCCCTGCCGCAGGATGTTGACCGGGATCGCCGGGTTCGTCTCCATCGTGAGGAAGAGGCGGAAAGCGCGGTTCGGGTTGAGGCTCTGGAGGCGCTTCTCGAGCTGGCTGAGCCACGCCGGCGCGAGGTGGACGTTCTTGAGGAGGACCCAGTTGCCCGTGCGCGCCGCGGCGGCGATGGCCTGGTCGGCGAGGCCGTAGCCCTCCTGCGAGCCCATGGCGACCGACGTGCACCGCGCCGACGTCGCCGCGACGAGGTGGTCGACCTTGTAGCTCGCGTCGTAGCCGGGGACCGAGCACAGGCACACGGGCGACGCCGCGTCGACCTCGTGCTGGACCATGTCGCCGAGCTCGAACGTCGTCTCGAGGAGGAGGTCGCGCCCGAACACGAGCGAGGCGAACGCGCTCAGGGCCTGCAGGAGGCGGTCGGGCCGGAAGCACTTGACGACGAGCGCGCGGCGCACGGCGAGCGCGACCGGGTCGAGGTCGGCCCACACGGCCGGCACGACCGTCTCGGGCGCCGTCGAGACGAGGAAGGCGCGCCATTCGTACTCGTGCGCGGCGAGGTGCGGGCGCACGTCCCGGAACGACTCGAGGCGCTCGAACGCGCGCAGGCGCTGCTGCTGCGCGTCGTCGAGGAGCGGCGAGTCGACGGCCTGGTGCGCCGACCCGGTCGCGAGCGCGTCGCCGCCCTCGAGCAGGAAGGCGAACTCGCGCTCGTCAAAGTCGACGGCGCTCGAGCCGCGCACCTTGACGGACGCGAGGAGGAGGGCGAGGGTGAGGTGGTCGGTGTGGAGGAGGGCGCGGGCGGTGCGCTTGAAGACGTGGAGGAACAGGTCGTCGAGGAGGATGCGCAGGCGGGCGTGCGGGTCGGTGATGCCCTGGAGCGACGGGTTGTGGAGGAGGACGTAGTCGAACACGTCGAGGAAGAACCGCAGCGAGAACTGGTAGAAGTGGTGCAAGAGGTGGAGCTCGTCGAGGACGAAGAAGACGCTGCTGCACGCCTGCGCGAGCGGCAGGTACTCGTTCGTGACCTGCTCGACCTCGGCCATGACTGTGTCGGTCTCCTCGACCTTGCGCGTGACGTCGGCCGCCTCGCGCTTGAGCATCTCGAGCGTGCCGATGACCCTGCGAGAGCGAGAGGCGGGGGTCAGACCCCGCTCTCGAGGCGGCGAAGAGAGGGCGGCGCAGGGAGAGAGGGACGCACTTGTCGTCGTCGAGGATGTTGCCCTGCGACTCGTTGAGCGCCGTGAGGAGGCTCTTCTCGAGGTGGTGCAGGCGAGCGCGGAACTCGCCCTGGAGGCGTAGGAGGTCCGAGCGCTTGCGGTCGACCTCGGGCCGCTCGACGCGCAGGACCTGAGCGAGCGACTGCGTCTGCAGGCTGGCGCGCGTGATCTGCAGAGGTCGAGGGGAGTCAGCGACGGCTCGGCGAGGTTGAGAAAGAGGGCGAGGAGGGCGAACGCACTGAGAAGTTGACCATCGTGACGCGTGAGTTGAGGTCGGCGGCGAACTCGACCGAGGGGTCGCGCGTCGAGAGGAACATGCTGCAGGACGGCGAAGGAGAGGAAGAGAGTCAGCGAGTGCACGAGGCCGAGAGAAGGCGAGAGAGAGAGAGAGAGAGAGATGACGAGGACGTACGTGAACGAGGGCGAGAAGTCGATGTCCTGGTTGCCGAGGCGGATGAGGACGCGGCCGCCGGCGCGGCGCAGCTCCTTGTTGAGGACGGCGTTGAGGATCGGGTCGAGGTGCTCGACGTCCTGGATGAGGATCGGCGTGCCGAACCGGAGGGCGCTCTCGAGGTTCTTGAGGAACGCCTCGTCGAGGAACGACGTGACGGTGATCTTGCGGTCCTTGAACTCGTTGAGGAGGAACGTCGTCGCCTGGCCCGACGGGTCGATGACGAGCGGGTACCGGTCGAACCGGTCGAGCATGACGGCGTTCTCGATGCACAGCTCGTCGGTCGGGAGCGAGCGGCCGTGCCACTCGAGGCGCTGGTCGGCCGTCGACAGGTACTCGGACAGCGACAGCTCGGCCTTGTGCTGGATGCCGGCGTCGGCGAGGTGGGCCGCCCAGCCGAGCCACATCGACTGGCGGTACGCCTGGTCGAAGTAGCCGGCGTACGCGAGGAAGGCCGACGAGAGGAGGACGTCGCCGGCGACGGTCGACATCTGGACCTCGAACGTGCGGCTGCCGGCCTCCCACCGCACCTTCTCGGACGAGAGGCTGTCGAGGAGCGTCACCGAGCGGTCGACGCGCGTCTGGACCGTCTCCATGGCCGTCTTGATCGCCTGCGTCTCGCTGATGAGGGCGGCGTACTCGTCCTTGTACGCGGCGATGCGCTGCTCGAGCTCGGCGATCATGCTCTGGAGCGCGTGCGCCTGGTGCGTCGTCGTCTCGGCCTGGTCCTCGAGCGCGCGCACCTCGTCGCGCAGCGGGCCGACCTTGTCGAGGATCGACGAGTAGTTGACCTGGGCGATGACCCACTTGACGAGCGGGCCGCACGCCTTGCTCGCGCGGTTGACCGTCTCGAACGTGAAGGTCGGGCGCGAGAGGTACTCGGTGCGCATCTTGTCGCGCAGCTGGCGCGTCAGGTGGGCCGTGTCGAAGTTGACGATGTTCGAGATGAACGAGTCGGAGCGCAGGACGGCCTGGACCGCCTTCCACGAGTCGATCTTGTGGCCGAGGAGGATGCAGACGGCCTCCATCGAGAGCTTGACGGCCTCGGGCGGGTTGGCCATCGAGCGCACCTCGGTGAGCTGCTGCTTCTTGATGTTGCTCACGGCCGCCTGGGCGTCCTCGACGGCGGGCTCGGCGTCGGCGAGCTCGCCCATGACGACCTCGCGGCGCTCGGCGATGGCGCGCTCCTGCTGCTCGAGCGCGGTCGACATCTCGAGCGAGGCGACCTTCTTCTGCTCGGCGTCCTGCTGGTCGGCGACCATGCGCTTGAGCTTGTCGTTGGCCTCGGCGTTCTTGGCCTCGAGCTGGGTGCGCTTGACGGCGAGGCTCTTGCGCAGCTCCTCGACCTGGACGACCGTCTCGCGCAGCTTGTCGAGGCCGACGTTGAGGTGCCGCTGCTGGTCCTCGAGCTCGTCGCGCTTCTCGTTGAAGAGGCGCACGTACTGGTTGACAAAGTCGAGGTAGTGGCGCGGCGTCGCGTGGTTGACCCGGCCCTGGCGCCGAGCGAGCTTGGCGTTCGTGCCGTACATCGACTGGTGGACGTGCACGAGGGCGTTGATGATGGCGGCGCGGTGGACCGGCGGGAGGGCGAGCTGGCGGTACTCGACGGGGAACTGGCTCGGCGCGACGAACCCGGGCGCGTCGAGGTCGAGCGAGTTGGTAAACTCGAGCCCGACCTGGTAGAAGGCTTGGTCGGACCAGTCGCCGAACCAGTCGAGGACGCAGCGGTTGAACAGGGCCGGCGAGGTCGCAGCGCGTGACGCGAGCCCGCCCGACGGCGGGTTCATCGTGAAGACGACGTGGAGGTTGCGCGCGACCTGGGCGGTGAACCACCGGTACAGCTCGTCGGGCGAGTCGAGCATGAGGCCGTCGCGCTGAGCGCCGTCCTTGCACGCCGTCATGAGCGCCGCGTGCTCGTCGCCCTCGAACAGGCCGGGCACCTCGGCGTTGGCGAGGAGCGTGTTCATGCGCTCGAGGAAGCCCGAGTCGAGCACGTTCGACTCGTCCATGATGAACGCGATCTTCTCGCCCTTGCACCCGGCGCGGCGCAGGACCGTGCGCAGGTCGTCGTCGAAGTCGTCGCCCGAGTACTTGTTGTGCACCTTGATCTGGAAGACACTCAGGCCGTTCATCCACGCGACGAACCGAGACAGCGTCGTCTGCGAGCGCGAGCGGGCGAGGGAGTCAGCTCGAGGAAAACGAGGGGCGACGAGGAGAGAGAGAGAGAGAGAGAGAGAGAGAGAGAGAGAGAGACGCACCTTGCCCGAGCCGCTGACGCCGATCAAGAGGAGGTGGCCCTGGACCTGGCGGAAGACGCGGTCGATGCGCAGGACGTGGTCGAGGACGTCGTTGAAGAGGACGAGCGGGACGTCGAGCTCCTCCTCGTAGAAGACGCGCAGGCGCGCCTTGGCGTACTCGCGCAGGCGCTCGCGGTCGACGGGCACGTAGTGCTTCGAGAGCCAGTTCGAGTACAGGATCGGGCGCGCGAGCGCCTCGGCGCGGTCGAGCGTCGGGAAGTGGGCGAGCGCGACCTCGTCGATCTTGGCGTCGGTCCACGCGCGCTCGTCCTCGGTGACGAGGCGGTCCTGGAACAGCCGGAGCGCCTCGTGCGCCCAGACCCGGACGAGGCCCTCGACCGACAGGGCGTCGAGCGGGCGGATCGCCTCGTAGATGCCGCGCGTCCACCTCGTCAGCTCGCGCGGCGAGTAGACGTAGTGCGCCTGGACGTCGGTCGTGAACCGCCGCTGCGACGCGAGGTAGAACTCGACCATAGCGTCGGTGAGCGGCTCGGCGAACCCGCGCAGCGGCGGGACGACCTTGAGGAGCGCGCGCGCGAAGGTGCCGTAGATCTGCTTGAGCGACGTCTCGCCCGGGTAGTCGACCATGACGAGGGGCGCGTGCCGGAGGAACCGCTGGCTGAGCGGGACTCGGCCCGGGTCGGTCGGCGGGTTGCACGCGCCGACGAGCTGGATGTTCTCGAGCGTGACCCAGGCCTTGTCCGAGGGGCGCCAGAAGCCGCCGTGCTCGACGAGTTGGCGCAGGAACGAGATGACCTTCTGCGTGCCGTACGTGTCGACGGCGGGCAGGTTGATCTCGTCGCAGAAGAGGACGAGCCATCGGCCGATCTGGACGGGCGCGAGGACGACGCCGTTGGGCGTCTTGCGGTACTCGCAGTGCTGCTCGAACGTCTTGAGGATGAGGTCGGGCGTCGTCGCGCTCGAAAAGTTGAGGCCGACGACCTCGAGGTCGGGGAGCTTGCGCAGCGCGCTGAAGAGCGTCATCGTCTTGCCCGAGCCGGGCGGCCCGCACAGGAGGAGCGGGCGGTGCTCCGACAGCCACGAGTACAGGACCTCCTCGTGCCGGACCGTGTCGAGGGTCGGGATGACGACATCGGGCGACGTGACGGCCTGTGTGTCGACGTCGATCGTCGGGACGGCGTTCTGCCAGCTCACCCAGTCGCCCGAGGCGACGTCGACGTCAAAGTCGATGAGCGAGCCGCCCGGGCCGAGCGGCGGAAAGTCGAGGCCCGACTGGGTGCGCAGGTAGTCGCCCATGGCCGCGCGCGTGTCGAGCTTTGAGTCGCCCGTGAAGGCCCACACGAGGCTGACGAGGAGGCGCTTGAGCGTGTACGACTCGACCTGGTCGGCCGCGAGCGGGAAGTCCGGGTGCGCGACGTTGTACTCGACGACGGACCGCATCGACTTGTTGACGAGCGAGAACAGGGTCGTGAGGGCGCGCGCCGGCGTAAACTCCATGATGTGGTCGACCGACGCGGCGTGCGCGAGCGCCTTGGCGACGAGACCGTCCGGCTCAAAGTAGGGCTCGAGCTTGGCGGCGATGGCGCGCTGCGTCGCGAGCGTCGGCGACACGTCGTCGTCGCCGGCGGCGGTGGCGGTCGTGAGCGCGCGCCGGCCGGGCGAGGCGTCGTCGTCGGCGACGTCGAGCGCGTTGGCGCGCACGCTCGACAGGTAGTTGCGGCACAGCATCGACGACGTGACGGCGTCGTCGCTGAACCAAACCATGCCGCACCGCGACACGGTGGCGAGCGTCGCGTACTTGAGCGACTCGACCTCGAACAGGATGCGGACGTGCGGCGGGAGGTTGAGGCGCTCGCCGTTGGGCAGCGTGAGGAGCTTGTTGTCGTCGAGGACCCTGCGAGGCGAGGAGTGTGTGGGGTCAGAAGCTGTTTCTCGAGAAGCAGAAAGAGAGCGAGAGAGAGAGAGAGAGAGAGAGGGAGAGGGGACGCACGAGTTGAGGTTCTCGACCCACTCGGGGTCGACGTCGCCGTCGAAGATGATCCAGTGGCGCTTGGAGCTCTCGGCGCGCACGTCGTCGACGATCTTGCGCAGGATGTGGGTGAAGAGGCCGTCGTTCCACTCGCGCGTGGTCGGGTCGAGCGTGCCGTACAGGGCGTCCTTCGAGATGGCCTTGGGGTCGATCACGTACGACACGCCCTCGACGCCCGTGAGGCGCTCGAGCGCGGCGAGGAGGACGCGCCAGGCTGTCGTCTTGCCCGTCGCCGAGGGCCCGACCATCATGACGCCGTGCTGGATGTTCTGGATCTGGTACAGCTGGACGGCCTTCTGGAGCCAGGCCGGGTCGGCGACGAGGTGGCGCTCGCGGCAGACGGTGACGATGTGCTCCTTGAGCCGGTCGAGGTTGACGGGGACGTAGTCGACGCCGGGGAAGACGTCGGCGAGGAGGCTCGTGAGGAGCGGCACGTCCTCGGCGACGAGCTTGGGCACGATCGTCTCGGTGACCGACTGGATGAGGATCTCCTGCTCCGAGATGTCGATCGACTTGACGACGCCGCCGCCGCCCGTCGACGAGTCGTCGTCGCCGCCGCCCTGGAGGCGCTCGCGCTTGAGGTGGCCGGCACTGACGAGGACGGCCTTGAGCGCGCGCAGGCCAAAGTCGTAGTGCGGCTGCGACGACAGCTGCTCGGCGCACAGGTTGAAGAACGGGACGACCTTGGACGCGAGCGTCTCGGCCGTGCGGAACCCTTGCGAGAAGAGCATGACCTGGGCGATGAGCTCGCGGTCGGGCCTCGTCATGGCGATGCTGCGGAACAGCTTCTTGAGGTTGTCGGGCAGGTTCGAGCGACCGGCGTAGCCCGGGTTCACTGCGAGCGCGAGCGACAGAGCGTCAGCGCGACTCTCGAGGAGGAGAGCTAAGAGAGAGGGAGAGAGAGGAAGGCGACGCACTCGTGATGAAGATGCCCGTGTCGAGGTTAACCTTGAGCTGGCGGCCGACGAGCTCGATCTCGGTCGACGGGTTGGCGTCCGTCGCGCTGAGGCCGAGCTGAATCGTCTGGATCTGCTGCGAGACGGCCGACAGGATGCGCTCCTCGAGCCGGTTGAACTCGTCGAAGCAGCCCCACGCGCCGACCTGGCACAGCCCGACGAAGATGCGACCCATGGCCTGGAAGTCGAACGTCTCGTCGCAGCAGAAGACGAGGACGAACCGGCCGAGAGCGACGCCGAGCGCCTTGACCGACTCGGTCTTGCCTGCGGGCGAGCAGGGTGGGAGCAGGGTGAGCGAGGGCTCCTCGAGCGACGAGCTCACCGAAGGACAGCAGAGAGAGCGAGAGACGCAGACGCACCGGTACCGGCCGGGCCGAAGGGCGAACCGCCGAGGCGCGACTCGAGCGCCTGGGTGAGGGTGAGGTAGCACCGGTCGGTGAGGGGCGTCTGGACGAGGCGGTCGGGGACGCCGAGGTACTCGTAGCCGTAGGGGAACGACGCGCTCGCCATCTTGACCTCGAGCTGCCGGAGGACGTCGGGCCGGGACGGGTCGAGGTAGAAGCGCATGTGGTACAGCCAGCTGAAGTCGGTCGCCGACGTGACGCCGCCGTGGACGAGGAGGCGGACGACGTCGCGCTCGTGGACGAGCTCGGTGATGAGGTGCTCGCACTTGCGGCGCTGGATCGGCTGCAGGTCGCCGAGGACGGCGTCGGCGAGGACGTCGAGGCCGCGCGAGACGACGCGGAGCGGGCCGTCGAGGGGCTTGCCCGCCTGCAGCGCACCCTCGACGAGGCTCGTCCAGCCGACCTGGACGGCGAGGACGACGAGCTGGGCCGGGTACGCGTCGATCCACGCGAGGAACCGCTCGCGGTCGAGGCCGGCCGGGTCGCGGTAGAACGCCTCGAGGTCGGCGTACGCGCGCGCGACGAGCTTGGCGAGCGACACCTTCATCTCGCGCTCGAGCTGGGCGAGCCAGTCGTTGATCTTGGGGTACTCGGCGAAGACGACGGGCGTCGAGAACGGCACCTCCTCGCCCTCGCGCGACACGATGCCCTCGATGCGCTCGTGGTCGGCGTCGAGCATGAGCGCCGAGAGGCCGGCGAACATCTTCTTGAGGAACTTGGCAACGCGCAGGACGTCCTTGCTGTTGCCGATGATCTCGAGGAGGTCCTCGTCGCCGACAAAGTAGAACCGCGGGAACGACGCGCGCTCGCGCTCGAGGTACTCGCCGAGCGCCTTCTGGATCTTGGACAGGAGGTCGGCGAGGCGCTCGAGGCTCTTCTGGACGTTGGGGATGTTGAGCACGTCGAGGACGAACGGCGACTTGGCAACCTTCTTCATGACGGCGAGGAACTCGGCGTTGATGTTGTTGAACCGCTGCGACTCGATCGGGAGGAGGTGCTTGATGTCGGCGCTGCCCGAGAAGATGCCCCTGCGCGCACGTGTGAGCGTACGTCAGCGACCGAGCAAGGACGTGAAGAACGAGCGAGAGGGAGAGAGGTAGGCGGACGCACTCGAGGTAGACCCACTGGCGCTGGACGTCGATCCAGACGTCGAACAGGACGTGGATGCGGTTGAGGCGGTCCTCCCACGCCGAGGCCTCCTCGTCGAACACCTTGTAGTACGGCGAGAGCTTCATGGCCGTGAGCGAGTTGAGGTTCTCGCCGCACTTGGTGAACAGGTCGTCCCAGCCGCGCACCAGGCGCGTCTTGTTCTGGTAGTTGACGAGGTCGAGCGTGTAGCTCGTCCACGTCTCCTTGACCTGCGCGCGGGAGCGGGTGCACAGCGTCAGCGGCTGAGCGCACGAGAGGAGCGAGGGAGGAGGGCGAGGGAGAGAGGGAGAGAGAAAGAGAGGGGCTCGAGCGCACCTGCTTGAGGAACTCCTCGAGGGCCATCTCGCCCTGGGCCTGCGTGATGACGTCCTTGACGACGAGCTCGTTGCGCTTGAGGTCGAGGTCCCACACGGTGCCGAGCGTCATCGACGACGGCGAGTACTGGCCGGCGACGCGCAGCGCCTTGTACAGCTGGCGCCAGTGGCGCTCGCGCAGGGCCTCGGACTTGAGGTCGCCGACGAGCGCGTTCGACTTGAGGTACGCGCGGAGCGTCTCCTGGACGTACTCGAACGCGGCGTACTGGCGCATCTTGCTCGGCATGTCGCGCGTCGAGGCGACGAGCGCGTCGAGCTGCTGGCGGAGCTTGCGCGCCTGGACCGACGACCACAGCGTGTCGCGCAGGTCGGCCACCTGGGCCCACACGCCCGACAGGGCCGTCCACACGGCCTTGAGGTCGCGGATCTCGTCGACGATGGGCTCGAGGCGGCCGTCGCGCGTCGGCTCGAGGTCGAGCGACTCCTTGGCGCGGCGCAGCATGTCGTGCTGCTCCTTGAGGCGCGATACGCGGCCCTCGAAGACGCCGATCGCGTTCATGGCGTCGGCCGCCTTGAGCGAGCCCTGGATCGGCTTGTCGCGCTCCCAGTCGACGACGGCCTCGTCGATGCGCGCGTCGAGCACCTTGTCCTCGGCGACGACCTTGAGCTGGAGCCCGGCGAGCTGGTCCTGGATCGACGCGTTCTTGCGCGCGAGGATCTCGGAGAAGCTGCTCCACTCGCCATCGACCTGGTCGACGTAGAGCCAGTCGGCCGGGAACTGGTACCGCTGGCGCTCGAGCGTCTTCTGGCCGCTCGAGAAGAGGGCGATCTGCGGCGCCCAGTGCTTGACGCGGCGGCGCACGTCCTGGACGAACGTGATGAACGTGACGGTCGCCGCCGTCGACGACGTCTCGATCGAGTGCTGCTCGAGGTCGTGGCGCGCCTTGCGGATCTCGGCGTGCGTCTCCTTCATGGCCGTGCCGAGCTTGGTGCCGAACCGGGCGAGGAGGTCGCGCTGCCACGTGTCGTACTTGGCGTTGACCTTGCTCTGGACCTGCTCGTAGTCGATGACGGCGACGGCGAACGAGCGCTGCGTCTCCGAGTTGTCGAACGTCGACCGCGTCTTGCGGATCTCGAGCAGGAGCTGCTGCCACGCCGAGAGCTCGTCGCCGAGGCGCGCGTACACGACGTCGGCCTCGAGGTCCCACAGCGACTGGAACTGGAGCCACTTGTCGACGTAGGCGCCCACCTCGCGCAGCTTGTGCTCGACGAGCGCGAACGGGCGCTCGAGCGTGCCGTCGCCGAGCGCCGCGAGGAGCGACGAGTAGTTGAGCGCGTCGGGCGACGCCGACCGGAGCTTGAGGCCGATCTCGTACCGCGAGCTCTGGATGCGCGTCAGGCCGCAAACGACGCCGAGCCACGCCTGGAGCTGGCGGTACCAGCTCGCGCGCGCGTGCTCGAGGGGCGGGTCGAGGTGGATGACCTGGTCCTGGATGCGCACCTCGTGCACGACCGTCTCGAGGACGAGCGCGTCGTCGGGCCCGGCGGCGGCGGCGGCGGCCGAGGTGGTGCCCGACAGCTGCTGCTTCTTGAGCGCGGCCTTGCCGCTGCGCAGCGCTGCCGAGGCCGTCGAGGTCGAGTCGGCGCGCGCCGCCGCCTCGGGGTCCTTGGTGAACTCGTCGCACCAGCGCTCGATGACGGCGCGCAGCCGGCGGGCGAGGACCTTCTCGACCTTGACGTCGAGCGCACGGGTCCACGAGTCGAGGTTGGCGTAGCCCTCGAGGTTCAGCGTGTCGACCGTCTTCTGGAGCGTCGCGAGGCGGTCGGCAAAGGCGTCGCGCGCGTACGGGCACGTGCCGAGCTCGTCGACGGTGCGGCTCAGGTCGCCGTACAGCTCGACGAGGTGGTCGGTGCGGTCCTGGAGCTCGGCGACGATCGACGCAAACTCGCGCACGTAGTGCGTGTGCTTGCTGCCCGAGTTGTCGACGCCGGCGCCGGCGACGTACGAGAGCGAGCGGCCGTCGAACGTGTTGACGAAGTGCTCCCACCGGAAGCCCATGCCTGTTGACGAGAGGGAGGACGTCCGAGTCAGCGAGAGGGCTCGAGTCGACGAGGCGAAGGGAGGGAGGTAGGGAGGGAGAGGAGGAACGAGCGCGACGCACCCTTGGCGATCTGCTCCTGCGCCTTCTTGTGCGTCGCGGCGACGAGCGGCACAATGTCGGGGTTCTGCTCGAGCTTGGCGACCGTCTGCGAGTAGGTGCGGACCGTCTCCATGAGGCTGACGGCGTACGGGTAGACGCGCTTGGCGTCCTTGGCGATGTTGCTGACCGTGTGCGGCACCTGGAAGCCGAGCCACAGCAGGTTGCGCACCTCCTTGAAGAGCGTGATGATCTGCGGGTCAAAGTTGACGCAGAGCTGGAGCGCGCCGCCGTGCTGCCGGCTCTTGGTGACGCCGAACAGGCGCCCGCCGATCGTGAGGTTGCGCCGGTTGATGTCGACGAGCCACGCGTCGTAGATCGGGCGCGTGTTGAGTTTGTCGCGGAACGACTGGCTCTCGGTCTGGAGGCGCTGGCCGTCGGCGTAGTGCGACCACTCCTTGCCGAGGACGTCCTCGACGCGCTTCATGTAGTGGTACAGCTGGCGCTCGATCTGCTTGGCCCAGATGATGGCGCCCGAGATGGGCGGGTGGTCGCGCAGCTGCGACATGTGGTACGCCTCGGACTGCTGGTAGCCGGCCTTGAACTTGTCCTGGAGCCGCCGGATGTCGTCCTTGACCGACTCGATGAGCTGCGACTGGTACTCGGCGATGGCGCCTGCGAGGTGCGAGGGGCGCGAAGAGGAGCGAGGGAGAAGAGAGGAGGGGGAGAGCCGAGGAGGAGGGAGGAGAGGGAGGAGGAGGAGGGAGAGAAGCTCGTCAGCTCGCCGTTCTCCCTCGAGTTGCCGCCGAAAGCGAGAGGATGAGCGCGACGCACCGCGGATCTTGGGGCGCACAAACAGCGCGTTGAACTTGCTAAAGACGCGGAACATCTCGTTGGCGTTCTTGGCGCCGCCGAGGCGGTCGCGCAGGCGCGAGATGATGTGGTTCTCGACGCGCGCGACGCGCTCGTTGTAGGCCGTCTCGGCCGCGATCCAGAAGTCGGTGCCCTCTGCGGGGTGGGCGTGAGAGGGAGGGAGGTGGGGCGTCAGTGAGGGAGCTGGCGAGAGGGGGAGAGAGCGAGGGCGGGAGGGGCTCGAGCGAGACGAGGGACGCACCGGGCGAGACGTCGAGCACGTCGACGTTCTTGACGCTCTCGTACGCTTGGCGGACCTGTCGACGAGTTTGAAAGAGCGTTAGCGAGTCAGCAAAGAGGACGAGCGCGAGGCGAGGGAGAATGAGAGCGAAACGCACCTCGGCCTCCATGTCGATGTCGCCGAGCGTGCTCTTCCACTCGCGCGCCGCCGCCGCCGCCGCCTGCTGCCCGTCCTCGCCCTCTCCCTCGCCGTCGCCCTCGCCCTCGCCGTCGCGCGCCGCCGCGCCGCCCTGCCCCTGCGCGCCGGCGCCGACCCGCAGCGCCGTCTCGCTCCCGAGCGGGCCGACCATGACGAGCAGCTGGTGGTGCTGCTTCCTGAACGCGCGAAAGTACCTCACGCGCTCCTCGAGCCGCACATGGCGCGCGGCGACCTTGATCGGGATGAACTTTTCGGCGCGCTTGCGGGTGACCTCGCGCGCGACGTTGGTGAACTCCTTGAAGGCGTCGTCCCACGCGAGGAAGACGAGGTGCGCGGCGTGCATGAGGCGGTCGAACGAGGGGTAGTCGGCGAGGGGGAGGCGCTGCGACGAGAGGACCTTGACGAGCTGCGAGTTGAGGTCGCGCGAGATGGCCTCGACGAGCGGGAGCGCGCGCCGGACCGGGTACGGGCTGCGGGCGGGGGCGCTCCGGGTCAGCGACCAGGTGCAGGGCGTTGAGCCGGAGTGAGAGGGACGCACGAGAGCTTGAGCTTCTTGTTGATGTGGCCGAAGATGAGGACGACGCTGTCCTGGACCTTTGCGAGGTCGGTCGCGGCGAGGAGCTCGTTGAGGGGAAAGTCCTTCATGAGGATGTTGTAGTCGTGCACTGCGGGCGGGGCGAGGGGCGGGTGGGCGAGTTCAGCTCCAGCTGCGGGGAGGCGGTCGAGGCTCGAGCGCAAGAGGGAGCGAGCGAGCGAACGACGCACCCGTCTTGAAGGCGTCGTTGAGGCCCGTGTCGGCGATGAACGACACGGTGGCGTGGAAGCGCTTGGCGTGCTTGAGGACGTCGAGCGTGAGCTGGACCGGGTCGCTCTTGAGCTGCTTCTCGATCCCCTCGAGCGCGCGCTCCATGCCGAGCCAGAAGTTGACCTCCTGGCTCGCCGTGCCGCTCGCCACGTCGCGCGAGAGCTTGGTCACGGTCTGGATCTCCTTGACCCAGCTGTTGACCTCGGACTGGAGCTTGTTGAGGAACGCCGAGTCGGACAGGAGCGAGGGGTCGACGAGGTCGACCGAGGCGCGCGTGCCGGACGCCGAGGCTTGGGCGACGGCCGAGGCGATGGTCGGGTGAATCGAGAGGACGATGTCGGGGATCTCGACGTTCTGCTGAACTGCGGGCGGGCGGGAGCGAGGGTCAGTGCGTGCGGCGGAGGACGCCGACGACAGAGAGAGAGAGTGTGTGTGAGGACGCACGGTGGAGAAGCGACAGCTCGAGCTCGGCAAACTTCTTCTTGGTCATCGGGATGCCCATCTTGGCGTCGGCGTCCTTCGAGTCGTCTGCGGCCGAGCGCCTCGCGCCGTCCTTGCGCGCCTTGCTCTCGACGAACGCCTCGAACGCGGGCGCGACGCCGTAGTGCACGAGGCGGTGCAGGCCCTCGTAGATGGCGCTCCCGGACGCCGCCGCCGCCGAAGAGGGCCCGACGCTGCTCGCGGCCGCGGCGGAGGAGGACGAGGAGTGCGACGACGAGGATGCGGGGCCGAACAGGTTGAGGAAGTGGAGCTGCTGGGCGAGCGGGAGGGCCGAGTCGAGGGTCGGGACATGCTTGATGAGGGCGAGGGTGGCGGCCTGGGACGGCGAGTAGGACAGGGTCGTCGCGAGCGAGTAGGTGAAGGTGTCGGGCGAGGAGGGGGAGGGGGAGGCTGTGTGGGAGGGGGCGACGAGTCAGCTCGTCCCGCGGTCCCAGCCAAGCAGGGAGCTGTCTAGACGCACTGTCGTAGTCGTCGCCGCGGTCGAGCCTCGTCTTGAGGATGTAGAGGGCGCCAGCGTGTGGGTCGGTGGCCCACCTCGTCGCGGGCTCGTCAAACTGGGCCGGGTCGTCGAACAGGGGTGCGAGGTGGCGCGGGTCGGCGCCGATGACGAGCGGGAGGAGCTGCGCGAGGTACCGGCGCAGCTCGTCGTGGTCGAAGGGGGCGAGCGGCGACGACGAGGCGAGGGAGGACGACGAGGGGAGCGAGGTGCCGTCGGGCGCTGCGGCGAGCGGTGGCCGGCCCTCCATGGTGTCGGCGAAGTGGCGCTGTGCTCGTGGCTGTGCCTGGCTGTGCTATAGAGGTGCGAGTGGGTAGTGGAGGGGAGCGACGAGGGCCCGTGTTGGTCGAGACGACGCGTCTCTCTCGCTCTCGCCAACCGCGTCTCGCTCCATGCTGAGCACGCACAGCTGCTCTCGCTGCTCCTGTCCAGCACCCGCCGATCGGGCACACGCGCAGCGGCGTAATCCACACTCCGGTCCTGCTCGCTCCCCTCGACACTCTCTCGCCACCCTTGACCTCGCCCACCACAGCTCGGGGCAGGGCATAGCCTGGCTATGCATCTCGACAGCCTTCTTCTCGTACGACATCCGCGCCCTCGAGTCTCGGACCGCCGTCTCATCGCCTCAAGGTGCGCCTCGAGCTCTCCGACCACCTCCCTCGCCCCTCACACGAGCTGACGCACCGCTCTTACTTACCTCACAGCACGGCAAACCCTTCCTGCGACATGATCAAGCCGCTGCGACCTGCGCCGATCCAACAGCTTTGCGCCCTCGCCCGCAGGAGCGACGCCCCCTCTCGCCAGCTCGCTTCAGTCGGCGCGCGAGCGGCGTCCAGCCCTCGCTCAAGACGCCTCGCTCTCGCCCAAGAACCTGCTGCGCTGCTCGAAAGCTGGGGGACCGCCCGAGCGCGCGACAGTGCCAACCTCGGGGCTGTGCACCGCGCGCTCGCCGTCCTCGGCTCTCTCTCCTGCTCGGCTGTGCGCCCTGACGGACAGCTCCGTCCTACCTCGCTCGGGCTCTCGCTCGTGCAGTACTCGTCGAGCGTACCTAAAGGCCTCGCCTGGGAAGGGAGAGGGGTGCAGCGCTGAACGAGGCCGGCAGGCTCCGGCTCGAAGGCCGAGCGGGCCGCGCACAGTCATCTTGGGCGCGTGCGGGTCGCTCGCGTGGCTCGACATGACCAGATGCATCGGCTCCCCTCGCCTGCGCGCTGAGAGCTCTCATGGGCGGAGCTGACGAGCGAGTTCCCGCCGTCGAGCGCGCGAGAGGGGCCGAAGCGAGGCCGGCGTCCAGGAGGCTGTACTGACGGCCCGCCGCAACGATGACCTTCTTACCTAGCGAGTCCGACGAGCCCGGGCTACGCTGTGCGAGAGTCGAGCGCGCCTCTCGAAAATGCGCGACCCGTTGTTCCTCATCATCGCTCGCTCGAGGTTGCGCTCCCTCCCGTCCGCCCACCTCGCTCTGCACGCCCGCCAACCGGCGTAGCCTCAGCACAGCACCTCCAGCTCCCGCCTCCGCGCCCTCGATCGCCCCCGCGCCGCGCCTCCATCTCGCCCTCTCGCGCACCCCACCCCACTCGTCGAGAACCCGCTCGCGCCCTCGACCCGCCCGTACAGCCCGCGCCCGCCAGCTCCAGCAGCTCGAGAACATCCCCGAGGAGGACCATGGCGCCCGCACCAGCGCAGGACGAGCGGCGACGAGCGGGCTCGGCGCGAGGAGCGGCGGCGCAGGAGCAGGAGCACGAGCAGGACGCACGGCGGACGGGCTCGCTGCTCGGGTACCTCGACGAGGGCGCGCCAGGCGCACTGCTTGCCGCCGAGGCCGACTCGGACGCCTCCTCCTCCTCGGGCGACTCGGACGACGCGAGCAGCACGTCGTCGTGGGACTCTGCGCGCGAGGCGCACGAGGCGCAGCTGCAGTGGGACGAGTCGGTGCGGCAGCTCCAGGCGCTGCTCAACCTCGTCGCCGTGCCGTGGGTGTCGCGCTACTTTGGGCGCAAGTGGGCCTACTCGCGTGCGTCCCCTCTCTCTCCCTCTCTCCCTCTCCTCCTCGGACGGTTCCTCAGGATGCGGCTGACGGGGGGAGGAGCGCGCGCGCAGTGTTTGAGCGGTACCTCGACATCGGGCTCGGCACGCGGTTCTGGCTCGGGCCCCTCGCGCAGTACGCGCCCGTCGCGTGGCGGTGAGCCCAAGGAGGAGCAGGGTCGCTTTGTAGATCTCCCTCTCGCCCTGCACCCTCTTGTTCTCTCTCTCTGCGCTCGCGAGTCCTGACCGGGAAAGAGAGAGAAGGGGAAGAAAGTTGCAGCAGCCGTCGAGGCGCTCGCTAAGACCGGAAGAGACGCCGCGCACAGCACGGCGAGGAAGGGAAGGAGAGGGAGGACAACAACGAGAGGCGGTGGGGAGGGAGGAGGAAGTGAGGTTTTGGCGGCGACGCTCGCTCACGAGACGTACTTCCACGACAGGGGGAGGACGCCCTGGTCGAGGGTGCCGAGCTGGAGGAAGGCTGCGAGCGGGAGGAGGCAAAGTCAGTGCGAGTTCTCGACGCCGGTCGGCGCACGAGGCGCGCGAGCGGCTTCTCGCACGCCGCAGAACGAGGGGAAGAGCAGACTCACCCCCTTCCGAGAGGTCGATGCTGCCCCACGAGCAGCCCGGGCAGGTGTCGGCGACCGTGGCGACGACCGTCTTGCCGTTCTGCGTGTTCGTGAGCTGCACCTTCTCGCCGCAGTGCTTGCCCCCGTCGACCTGCGTGTAGCTGAGCGCGACGACGTAGTCCTGGGAGCAAGTCGGAGGGTCAGCGAGAGCTCCCCGAGGTCGACGAGGAGGGCGGGAGAAGGGGACGCACCGAGTCGGACGCGACGTTGCCGCACGACCCAGCCGTGCCGTACTGGTAGTAGTACGTCCCGCGGCCGGTGTAGGTCGTGCCGCTGCCGCCGCTCGACGCCGCCGCCGAGGTCTGCGCGGGCGCCTGCGTCGTCGTGGTCGTCGTGGTCGGCTTGGCGTTGAGCTGCAGGTTGTCGACGGCGGTGCTCGACGACGAGGCGGCGGGCGTCCATGCAGTCGACGAAGACGAGACGTCGTCCGAGTCGCACTCCCAGTCGTCGTCGTCGTCGGACGACGACGAGCCGACGTTGAGCTGGACCGAATCGACGGCCGAGGCGGTCGCGGCGGGCGCGGCGGCGGCCGAGCTCGTCTGGACGGCGACGTTGTTGGCGAGCGGCTGGGCGGCGCTGAGCGTCTCCTCGGCGGCGGCTGCCTCGGCGGAGGAGGAGGAGGAGGGCTCGGGCGCGTCGACGACGGCGGCGGCGGCGGTGGAGGAGGACGAGGGGACCTCGACGGCGTAGCTGACGGTCGCGGCCGACGAGTCCTCGGACGAGGCCTCGGACGTCGTGTCCCACGTGATGGCGCCGTCCTTGCACATCGTGCCGGCTGCGAGCGAGAGTGTGAGAGGAAGCAGGTCAGCGTCCTGGTCGACCAGCGTCACCCTCCCGCGCAAAGTGAAAGAAGGACGCACCTGCGACAGCGCCCATGTCAGTGCACCGGTCGCCGTCGCACAGCGCGAACGTGTGCGCCGTCAAGCACTTGAGCGTCGCCTCGGTGCCGGCACCTCCGCCGCCGCGCTTCGACAGGCGGCGGCCGGTGCGGGGCAGGGCGCGGTAGCGCACGGCGGCGCGCGCGTGCGGCGCGGCGAGCTCGTGAGCGCGGCGCGGGAGCGAGTAGTGCGGCGCCGGGGCGGTCGAGGCGGTGATGGCGAGGGGAAGGGCGAGGAGGGCGAGGACAGCGAGGGAGACCATGGTGGGTGGGCGGGTGATTGGGTGGGTGGTGCGTGTGGAGCTACAGAAGGTCGAACGAGAGGTGTGCTGAGGGGAACGGGGAGGGACGAGACCGGCTGCGGGAGGAATGAGGGTCAGCGCGAGGCGGAGGTGGAGGGAGGAGGACGAGAGGAGGACGCACCTCGTCGACTGCAGAGAGAGAGGGAGAGGGCGAGACGGGGCGACCTGCGGCTGAGCGAGTGGTGAGAGACGAAGCAAGAGGGAGAGCGCGCGAGTCGAGCGGGTGGTTGCAGCGAGCGAGCCGTTGGTGCCAAGCCGATGAGGGCGAGGGCACGCTCCTCGCCTCGCCCGTCACACTCGCTCTCAGGTGCAAACTGCGCGTCTCTAGCCTCTCCTGCTACTCGCTGCGATGCTCGCAGAGCTGTCCATCGAGCGCACGATGCGCTCTGCCGCCGGTGAGAGCGTCGCAAAGTCTGACCAAACGCGCTCGCGGCGCGTCCAGACGCGCCCTCGCTCAACAACGCGCGCTCGCCCGCAGGCTCGGATCGGCCTCGTTCTCTCGCCCTGAGCAACGGCCGAGCACGGTGTGACAACGACAGCGGGTTGCAAGTCTATGCGAGGCGGGACAAGGACAGGATCGAGGTTGCGGCGAGCACAAAGAGCGCGAGGGTCGGTGCGCTGGTCGCCGAGTACATGCGGTGAGAGCTCGACGTCGAGGAGGGAGAGGACGAGGGTGCTGCTGGGGAAGATGCTGGAGAGGATGATGACGATGCGCCGCCGGTCGAGGAGGCGCTGGCGAGAGAGGCCGAGGAGGAGGAGGAGGTCGTCGAGTTGCTCGAGTCGTCGAGGCCTTCAAGAGCCCAGCGCAGCCTGCGCGGCGCAACGTCGAGGTCAGCGCTCCCCCGACCCCGAGCAGACGAAGGTCACGAGGACGAAGAGGGAGGAGACGCACCCAGCCTCGACGTGCTGCAAGTTGAGCTCGTCCTCCCAGAACGCCGTCGTGTGCCCGAGCGAGCTGAACCACGTCCTGCCCGTCATCCTCGGCGCGCCCGCTTCGCCCGTCCCGTTCGTCAAGTCGACGCTCCCGCGGTCGCGGTACCACGCGGTCGGCGGCGGGCTGCCTTGGAAGTACGGCCGTGTCCCCGCGCGCGGGTCGTCGATGAGCGTCTCGTCGAACGAGAGGAGGACGGTCGCGCCGACCGAGCGCGGGTCGGAGCGGAAGTGGTGCGCTTCCTCGAGGTAGGTGTAGCGCGAGGGGAGCATGGCCACGGTCGGGTGGTCGACCAGCTTGGTGAAGGTCTGCGGGCGGGCGAGGGGCGGCGGCGGTTCAGCTCTGGGAGCGGGTGCGCGGCGAGAGAGCAGGAAGGTGAGGACGCACGACGTTCTGCAGGTCTGGGTGGTAGTCGAACCACGAGCCGAGGCCGACGCCGAACGCCGTGTCGTTGAAGAGGCACGCCGCGCCAGCATGCAGGCCGACGAGGCTGCCGCCCGTGGTCGCGAGCCAGGCGGTGAGGGCCGCCTCGCCGTCGTCGGTCAAGACCTGGTCCGAATTGGAAAGGAAGGCGATGAGCTGGAAGGGCGCGAGGCCGGCGTCGGTGAAGAGCGTCTCGTCGTTGGAGACGGTCGCGTTGAAGGCGCCCGACTCGGTGCCTAGGCGGATGATGGCCTCGCTCGCGGTCGGAATCGACTCGTGGTAGTAGCCGGCGGTCTGCGCGCAGAGAGAGCGGGTCAGCTGGAGCTGGTATGGCGAGGCGCGGCCAGGAGGTGAGCCGCACCTTTGTGTAGACGAGGATCTGCGGGACCGACTGAGCTGCGGCTAGCAGTGCCAGCGCAGGGAGGGCGAGCAGTCGCACGAGCATGGCGAGAGCGTGACGGAAGCGAGAGCCGAGAGCTGATGAGGACGACGACGAGGTGGGGGCGGCTCTCCTCCGTCCAGCTCCCTCGCCAGCGCAGACCTGCTCCTGCACCCGCTCAGATGGCTCACACGATCCAGCTCGGCACCCACACGCTGCGCGCCGGCAACCCCACGCTCGCCTACACCCTGCACCGCCCTCCCGCCTCGACATCCGCTCCTCGACGAGCAGCCCTCATCGCCCACTCGTACGGCCGCCTCGGCGGGTCCAAACAAGACCACGTCGTGCAGGCACTCGCCGAGTTCCTCGCCGACGAGGGCTTCCTCGTGGTCCGCTTCGACGCTCGAGGCGCGGGCGAGTCCACAGGGAGCACAAGCTGGACGTGCGTCCCGCTCGCTCTTTCCTGCTGGACCTCTCTGCGACGGCGCACGCTGACTCTGACCTCGATCCCCTCGCAGAGGCGCAGCAGAAGCGGCCGACTTTCGCGAGCTCGTCGACGACCTCGTCCTCCCGCTCCTCTTCCCTCCTCCCGACGCGCCCTCTTCCAGCCCATCACCGCCAGACAACACACCATCGTCGACGCCATACGACCTGCTCCTGTGCGGCTACTCGTTCGGCTCGCTCGCCGCCTCGTCCTGTCCGCCGCCCGCCGCACCACCCTCTCACCCCTCGGCCGCCCTGCGCACGTCCTACCTCCTCGTCAGCTACCCGCTCTCGGTCCTCTGGGCGCTCACCGCCCTCCGCACCGCCGCGCCCACCGCCGCACTGCGCTCGCTCGTCGCGCGCGGCGAGGCGCGCGTGTGTGCGGTGCATGGGACCGAGGACGACTTCTCGGGCGTCGAGGGGCTGCGGCGCTGGGCGGGCGAGCTCGAGGGCGTGGCGGAGGGAAGGGACGGAGTGTGGCGGGCGGTCGAGGTCGAGGGGGCGGATCACTTCTGGCGCGACAGGGCGAGGAAGAGCGAGATGCTCGAGGCGGTGCGAGGGTGGGTCAGGGAGGGCTTCGAGGAGGGGCGGCGGCTGGAATGACATGGCCCAGGTCGCAGTACACGAGTCAACGAGCAGAGGTGCACGAGGCGAGAGCTCGACTGCTTGCTACGAGAACGAGAGCCGACGCGCTCGCGCTCGCCGGCTCCTCCTCCTCCTCCCCCACACGAGCCTCGACCTCGCACCCTCGAGCGACTCGCCAGAGCGTGCACAGCCCAGCTCCAGCTACTCTACACGCCGCTGCCGCCCCGCCCCGCCCCGCCCGACGCCTCCCCGCCAACCACTCCCCTCATCAGCTCCCGCCGCCCGCATGCCGCCCAAACGGCCCGTCGAGGTCCTCGAGCTGAGCGACTCGGAAGACGACGCGCGCCCTGCGCCCGCCGCACCTGCGCCTGCGCTACGCCGCACCGCGCAGCCCGGGCGCGACTCGAGCGAGAGCGCCGCGAGGGGAGGGTTGGGCGACGAGGGCGGCCCCCCGGGGGAGGACGAGGAGGACGCCGCGCTCGCGCTCGCGATCCGGCTCTCGCTCGAGGAGGAGGCGCGGCGCAGCGCGGCGGGCGGGAGCGCGGCCGGCCCGTCGCCCTCGACCTCGACCGGCGGCGCACCCAGGCTCAGCGACCGCGCCGAGCTCGAGCGGCAGCGGCTCGCGCGCCAGCGGGCGAGGGGCGACGCGGCGCCGCAGACGGTCAGGGTCGCGTCGACGAGCACGGGCCCGGGCGCAGGCGCGCGCGTCAAGACGTTCGCCGACTTGCTCGCGCCGGACGGCGACGCCGAGTCGGGCCCTCGCGCCGCCTCTTCCTCAACCTCGCACCGGACATCGTCGTCGTCGTCGTCGAACAAGCACTCGCACCGGTTCTGGCGCGGCGCCGTCAAGCGCGTCCCGTCCAAGTTCCACCCGGACGCCGACTCGTACTCGTTCGCCGACCTGATCGGCTCGGCCTCGACGCTCCAGGCCGCCGTCGTATCGGCGTACGTGTACGAGCCCGAGTGGGTCGTGTCGCACTTTGCCGATGAGACGCCGCTCCTGCTCGTGCAGGCGCGCCTCAAGGGCGACACGCAGCCGGCGCTCGCCGTGTGCTCGCTCAAGCCCAACTGCTTCCGCGTCGTGCCCAAGGAGCGCCTCAACGGGCCGTACCCGGGCGTCATGCACACCAAGTTCATGGTGCGTCCCTCCCGCTCTCTCTCTCTCTCTCTCTCGCTCTCTCGCCGTCGTCGCCCCCTCTCGCTCCCCTCCCGCTGACTCGCCCCTGCCCGCCCATCTCCGCGCGCAGATCTACTACCACGACGACTACATGCGCGTCGTCATCCCGACGGCCAACGCCGTCCCGTACGACTGGGACACGATCGACAACGCCCTGTTCGTCGTCGACTTTGCGTACGCCCCGAGCGACGTCAAGGACCCGTTCAAGAACCCGACCCACACCCAGTTCTCGAGGTCGTTCCTCCAGGTGTGCTTCAGTGCGTCCTGCTTCCTCTCTCTCTCTCGAGAAGCTGCCCTCCCCGACCGACGCACTGACCTCCCCCCTCGCAGCACTCGACGTCCCGAAGCGCTTCGTCCAGCCCGCCTCGCAGTACGACTTCTCGGCCTCGTCCGACGTGCGCCTCGTCCACTCGACGCAGGGCAAGTACGCGCTCGCGCACGACGAGAAGAAGGGCGGCGGCCTCGCGTCGCTCGCGAGCGCCGTCCAGGCCCTCGGCCTCGCCCTCCCCCCAGGCCCCGGCGGCACAGGCCTAGGGAGGTGGGAGGTCGAGGCGACGGGCTCGTCGATCGGGCGCTACACGCCCGCGTGGCTGTCGCAGATGCTCGGCGCGTGCGCGGGCGCGCTCCCCTCGAGCTACTTTGGCGCGGGCAAGGGCCGCAACGCGCCGGCGGCGTACCCGGTCCCGGCGCAGGGGCAGCCCGTCAGGCTTCCGATCCGGATCGTGTTCCCGACCGAGGGAGAGATCACGGGCTCGTTCAACGGCGCGCCGGTGCGTCGCCCTCTTCCTCTCCTCGCTCTCTCAGTGCTCGGCGCAACCGCGCAGGGCCGAGGCTGACGCACGCTCTCGCTCGCGCACGCAGGGCGGCGGCACGCTCTTCTGCCCGATCAAGACGTGGGACGCCAAGGGCTTCCCGCAGCACCTCTTCCACCGCGGGCAGAGCAAGCGCACGCGCGTCGCCGCCCACACCAAGATCAGTGCGTCCCTCCTAGCTCCCTCGCCCGCCCTTCTCCTCGAGAGCGTGCACTGATGATGCACCCTGCCGCTCGCAGTCCTCGCGCTGCAGAAGTGGCCGGCCGGGCAGCCCGAGCCCGCCGAGCACCTCGGCTGGATGTACCTTGGCTCGCACAACTTGTGCGTCCCTGCTCCCCCTTTGCGCCTCTCGAACGTCTACTGCGACGGCGGGACGAGCTGACGCGACGGCGAGGTCGCAGCACGGGCGCCGCCTGGGGCCGGCTCGAGAACGGCTCGAACGGGCCGACGCTCGCCATCAACAACTACGAGCTCGGCGTCGTGCTCCCGAGTGCGTCCCTCTCTCGCTCCTTCGAGTGCGTCTCGCAGCAGCAGCTCATGGTGCGCTCTTCCTCGCGCAGTCCGCGCCAAGTCGGCCGACGAGCTCGAGCAGAAGGCGTCCGACCTCGTCACGTACCGCCGCCCGCTCAGCCGGGTGCGCGACTCTCTTCCCTTCTCACTTCGCTTCTTTTGACGCAGGTTCCTGATCCTGAGACTCTGCAGTACTCGCCGGGCGAGCGCCCGTGGCAGCAGGAGCGGTTCCTCTGAGCCTCGCCCTCCCTCTCCCGCTTTGACCCCTCTCCAGCCGTACCCTCTCTGTTGTTGCATTCCCACACGCTTTACTCGCTTCAACGTCTCTCGAGAGAGCTCGGATTGCGAGACCTGGAAGAGCAAAGCGTTGCAAAGCGGCTCACTCGAGCTCGAGCACCTCGGTCGACGTCCTCCCCTTCCCCTTCTTCCCGCTCGCGCTCGCGCTCGCCGACCCACGCGCCGTCCTCACCGACGCCCAGCCGTCCTCGTCCATCGTGCCGTCGCTGCTCGGCTCGAGCCCACGCGCGTGCTCGAGCGCCTCGAACGCCTCGAGCTCGTCGTCGTCGACCGCGCCGCCAAAGCTGTCGTCCCACTCCTGCGCCTCGTCCTCGCTCTCGTCGTCCGTCTCGAGCGGCGGCGCGACCCTCTTGGCCCTCTTGGCGCCGCTCGGGCCCGCCGCCGCCGCCGCAGGCGCCTTGCGTTTCTTGCCGGCGCCGCCCGAGCCGGCGACGAGGACGTCCATCGAGAGCGAGACGGGGAGGTCGGCGGCGTTCGAGACGGCCGAGGGGGCGAGGCGCGTGAGGCGGATGGCGCGGGACGAGGGGCGGACGTAGGCGTTGACCGAGTAGGCGGCTGCGGGCGAGGGAACAGGACGAGGTCGTCAGCTGAGGGGCCTGAGCGGCGCCGGCGAGCGAGAGGCGAGGAGGAGAGAGGTCGAGGAGAGGGACGCACTTGCGTGGAACTCCTCCTGGAGCCAGCCCTCGACGAGCAGCATGAGCAGCATCTGCTCCGTCTCGTCCTTGCTCAGCTCGACCTTGGCGCCCGCCTCGGCCCTGACGTCGACCTTGCCCTTGCCCTTGCTCTTGGCCTCCTGCGTCGAGAACGTGCCGCCACCGTTGCCGCGCACGAGGTCGGCCGCCTGCGGGAGCGTGAGCGTGCCGCGCTGCGCCGTCGCCGCCGTGATGATGCGCAGCGCGCGGTACGCCGCGAGCGAGACGTCGACGGTCGAGACGGTGGCCGGGTCGCGCAGGCACTGCGAGCGAGGGTGAGGAGTCAGTGTGTGAGCGAGATCGAGGGGCGAGAGGGGGAGAGGGGGACGTACGTTGTCACACTGGCCGCAGGGAGCGTCGCCGTCCTCGTCGTCGGCGTCAAAGGCGGTCCCGGCGTCGTAGGTCGACTCGAAGTAGCGCGCAAACAGGACCTTGCGGCACGTCTTCTTGTCCTCGGCGAACTGAATGACCTCGTACAGCTTCTCCTTGCCGCCGCTCGAGAACGTGTCGTACGTGAGCGTCGACAGGCGCGAGGCGTCGGCCGCGCGGAAGAACGTGATGCAGTCGGCGGGGAGGCCGTCCCTCCCCGCGCGCCCGCTCTCCTGGTACGCGTTGGCGAGCGACTTGGGGAGCGCGTGGTGGACGACGTAGCGCACGTCGGCCTTGTCGATCCCGAGGCCGAACGAGGCGTTGGTCGCGACGACGACCTGGATGCGGCCCGAGCGCCACTGGTCGTGCACGCGCTGCTTTTCGCCGTCGTCGATGTAGGCGTGATCTGCAGGGGAAGGTCGACGTTAGCTGAGGGCTCGTGCTGCGAGGACAAGGCAGAGAAAGAGGGCGACGCACAGACGGCGGCGCGCAGTTTGCCCTTGGCCCTCGCGCTCGAGTTGATGCCCTTGGTGATGTTCTCGCTGTCGGCACGGCTGAGCGTGTAGATGATGCCGCTCTCGCCGGCGTGGTGCTCGAGGATCCAGTCGACGATGGCGTCGAGCGCAACCTGCGCGTTGGCGGGCTTGGGGACGACGCTGTAGCGCAGGTTGGGGCGGTACAGCGGGGCGCTGAAGACGACGGTCGTCTTGGGGAGGGCGGCGTTGCCGGGCGAGGTGCGCGGCGAGAGGCCGAGGATCTTGAGCATGTCGGTGACGACGTTCTTGGGCGCCGTCGCCGTGACGGCGAGGATCGGGATGCGCGGGAAGAGGACTCGCAGGCGCTGGAGCGAGAGGTAGCCCGGGCGGTAGTCGTGGCCCATCGAGCTGAGGCAGTGCGCCTCGTCAATGACGAACCGGCTCAGGAGGCCGGCGTCGTACGCCTTCTGGAGCGTGTTGACGAACGTCTTGCTCTTCTCGACGCGCTCGGGCGTCACGTAGACGAGCTTGATCGGCTCGCCGTCGTCGTCGGCGTCGAGGTCGGCTTTCTTCTTGCCCTTGCCCTTGGGCGCCGCCGAGCCGAGCATGCGCTTCATGACGCGCTTGATCTCGTCCTGCGACGTCGACGCGTGGATCGCCGCGGCCGAGATGTCGCGCTCAAGGAGGTTGTGGACCTGCGCGCGGCGAGCGGAAGAGTGAGCGACGAGCGCTGGGCGAGGAGGAGCTGCAGGGAGAGACGAGCGCACCTGGTCCGACATGAGCGAGATGAGGGGCGTGATGACGACCGTGAGGCCGGGCGACAGGAGCGCCGGGACCTGGTAGATGAGGCTTTTGCCGCCGCCGGTCGGCATGACGGTGACGACGTCGCGCCCGTCCATCGTCGCGTTGATGGCGCCCTCCTGCGCCATCCTCCACGCCGTGACGCCCCACACGTCCTTGGCGAGCTTCTTGGCCTCGCGCGACCACGAGTAAGCGCCCGGTACCGTGTAGTCGACTGCCGACGACGAGACCTTGGCGACGGGCGCCGCGCCCGGGCGGCGAGTCGGCGCCGACGACTTGCGGCTCGCGATGGTGGCGAGGAGCGTGTCGCGCTCGGCCGAGACCTCGGCCTGCAGCTTCTTGAGGTTGCGAATCTGCTTGTCGAGCGAGTCGAGCTCGGCCGCGAGCTGCTCGAGCTGGTCGAGCTCCTCGGGGAGGGCGCCGTCGTCAACGTCGTCGTCGCGCTCGTCGTCGCTCAGGAAGACCTCGTCGGGCGGCGCGCGACTACCGGCCGACTTCATGACGGGCCTGAGCGCGTGTGCGGTGGTGCTCTGCTGTGCGCGGGTCGTGTCGTCGAGGCGAGGAGAGGGCGAGGTCGGGAGGTGGTTGAGCGAGGGCGGGCGCCCGAGGGCGGGGCGCGCAGTGGTGACGTGCGGCGTGGGTCGGTGCACAGCTGGCTCTGGACGCAGTGCTGGCTACTTGCGTGAGACCGGAGCGTGTGAACAGAGAGAGAGCCTGCCGCCGCTCGCATCCTCATCAGCTTGCACCGCCTCGTCGCCGTTCTCGCTCTCAAGGCAAGCTGACGGTCGTGCGCCCACCGACCGTGCTCAAGTAGAGTCTCTGGAGGCGCTGTAGCCCCAGACCCACACCTTTGCAGCCGAGAGAGAGCTGGACCCGGCTCGCAAAGCACGCCGCGCGGAGTACAAATGGCTATTGCGAACGAGCTTGCGGATCGCGATTACAAGCGACTTCAGGAGAGGTGCGAGATGGAGACTCGGGCGAGCTGTCGAGCCGTCGGCCGGTGTTCGGCAGCGCTGGAAACGCGCAGCGAGCTCCGCCTCCCCCGCGCTTCGCTTTCTCCCTCGCACTCTCGCTCCTCTCTCGCCCAGCTCGCCAGACGCTGCTCGATGGCTTCGCAGCGCCCGCCGCCCACCGAGGCCGCAATACTGCCCGACGCCGCGCTCGTCCCACCACCTCGATCGCCGCCCCGCCAGGTCGACGACATCGAGGCGCTCGAGCACGAGGTCGACGACGCCGGCGCACCGGTGGACCCGGTCGACTCGCACAAGACGGCCAGCAGCGACACGGTCGTCGACGAGGGCGGTCCAGCAGCCCCCGCGCCGGTGGACGAGCATGGTGCGTCGCGCTTCCCCTTGGTCGACTCGAGCACCGCGAGGCGAGTCGGCTGACCTCGCACCATCGTGAACCGCTTCGCAGTCATCCCCAAGAACAACCTGCTCATCGTCATGTTCAGGTGCGTCCAGACCTGTTCTCGAGCGCGCCGTGCGCCGACGGCGAGAGGACTGCTCCTCGAGGTCGCAGGCTCTGAGCCGGCTCGAGGACCGCTTCTCGAGCTCACAGGCTGACCCACCGCTTCCTCGCCGACACAGCCTCGCCCTCACGACGTTCCTCGCCGCGCTCGACTCGACTGCCGTCGCGACTGCGCTCTCGACGCTCCAGCGAGAGCTCGACGGTACGGCCGCGTCGCTCTCGTGGGTCACGGGCGCCTACCTCCTCATGATCACGGCGTGCGCACCAGTCTACGGCAAGCTCAGTGATGTACGTCCGCCTTTTCTGACGAACCTTGGACGGGCGACTTGGAGCGAGCCGGGCTGACTCCCTCCTTCCCCTCCCTCCCTCCCTCCTTCCCCTCCCTCCCAGTACTACGGCCGCAAGTGGGTGCTCTACATCAGCATCATCATCTTCATGATCGTGAGTCGGTCCCTAGTTCTGGCTGCTTCGGCGGTGCGCGCGACAGGTGGAGCTCGAGGAGGTCCGGGCGGCCGTCGACGAGCTCGACCTGACGCTCCTCCTCCTCCTCTACAGGGCTCGGCACTATGCGGTGCAGCGCAGAACATCCTGTGGCTCTGCATTTGTCGAGGCGTCCAAGGCGTCGGCGGCGGCGGCATCCTCCAGCTGGTCAACATCGTCGTCGGCGACATCACGCCGCTCGAGAGCCGCGGCAAGTACAGCGGCGCCATCGGCTCGTGCTGGGTGCGTCGACCTTCCGCAAATGTGACGCTGTGCAAACGCGAGGCTGGGCAAACGTGACGCCGGCGCGCACGCTCGAGCTCTCGGCTGACTCTGTTTCTCTCACGCAGGGCATCGCTGCAGTCCTGGGCCCGCTCGGTGCGTGCTCTGCCTCTCTCTCGCCCTGCGTTGGACTTGCTGACCCTCTTCCATACAGTCGGCGGCGCTCTCTCGCAGTACTCGAGCTGGAGGATCATCTTCTTCCTCAACTTGCCCTCGGCCGGCGTCGCCCTCGCGCTCCTGTACTTCTTCCTCAAGCTCAACCCGCACACGCCGCCGACGGCGGCGTACCTCCTCTCGACGTTCGACTTCCTCGGATTAGGGCTTCTCATCTCGGGCCTCGCCATCCTCCTCGTCGGCTTCACGTTCGGCGAGCAAGGTTGGGGACAAGCACGCACGATCGCCTGCCTCGTCGTCGGCGCCGCCGTTCTCGCCGCCGCCATCGTCGTCGAGCTCAAGACGAAGCGCTCGCCGATCATCCCGCCTAGGCTGTTCAGGTTGCGCACGGCGGCCGCCCTACTCACCGGGGTCTTCGTACAGTCGTTCGCCTTCAACGGCCTAGCCTACTACCAGCCCCTCTGGTTCCAAGTTACAGGCTCGTCGCCGGTGCGCCCAGACGCTCTCTGACTCGTCCCTCGCGCCGTCGGACCCCCCCCTGACCTCACTTCCTCCTTCTCCTCTCCCGCAGCTCATGGCCGGCGTCCTCCTCATTCCGTTCTCGGTCGGCACGGCCTTGTTCGGCGTCATCTCGGGCTTCCTCGCCGCTCGGGTGCGTCTCTCCGTCGCCCTCACCCTCGCCCTCGCCTCGACGAGCCGAACCCGCTCGAGCGTGCACTGACCCTCTCTTTCCCTCTCTCTCCCTCTCTCACCCTCTCTCTCCCTCTCTCTCCCTCTCTCTCTCTCTCCTTCTCTCTCTCGTACCTCTCTCCATCCAACCGCAGTGGAAGCGCACGAAGGAGTTGATCATCGCGTCGTACTTCTTCGCAACCCTGGGCTACGCCCTCCTCGCGACGCTCGACGAGCGCTCGAACCGCGCCTCCCAGATGCTCTACTTACTCGTCGCAGCGCTCGGCGTCGGGCCCCTCTTCCAGCTCCCGCTCCTGCACCTCCAGGCCGCCATGCCCGTCAAGGACCTCGCGACCTCGACGGCGACGCTCGCGCTCCTGCGCAGCGTCGGCGGCACGGTCGGGATCGCCGTCGCGGGCGCCATCTACGCGAGCAAGCTCCGCAGCGGGCTCGAGGGCATCGACGGCTGGGCCGAGTACGCGGCGCAGAATGGGCGCGGGACGTCGAGCGCGGCTGGGTCGGTCGAGGGGCTCACTGGGATTGAGCCGCCCGAGCTGCGGCGGCAGGTCCTGCACGTGTACACGCGCAGCTTGTCGTACCCCTGGGTGCGTCCTCGCCCCTCTCTCTCCTCTGCGTCGACCGCTCGAACCCTCGCTGACGCCGCACGCACCCCCTCCTTCCCTCTCGCGCGCCCGCAGATCATCGCCGCGCCGCTCCTCTTTGTCGGCCTCGTTGCGTCCGTCGTCGGCATCAAGCACTACTCGATGGTGCGCGCGACGGTGCACGCGCCCGAGGCGGTCAAGGTCGCCAAGAAAGGCAAGAAGAAGGGCGGCGAGGACGAGGAGGAGGAGAGGAGGAAGGGCGACGAGGTAGAGCTCGAGCTCGAGAGGGAGAAGAAGGGCGACGAGGAGAGTGCTTAGAGCTAGAGCAGACGATGAGGCATGTTGTAGCTCGGACGCTGTACATCGCAGGGCTTGTATCGACAGACGGGATCCTCTCGAGCGTCTCTCTCTCAGCGAGCGACCGAGCGAGCAAGGCAATGCGCGAGGCGCGGCATAAAGTGCAGGTGACCAAGAGGGGAGGGGCAAAAGGGGGAGCGCGCGGTGGCGCGAAAGGCGAAGCGAGGTGGGAAGGGGAAGCTACAGCTCGAGGGGTGGCGCAGGACGAGGGAGGGAGGTAAAGACAACAGGGTGAAGGCTGGATACAGAGAGCGTGGAGATGAGTCGGCGGGAGGGGAGAGGCGAGTGCGATCACTGGACGTCGGCTGCGAGAGGGCGAGAGGGGTCAGTGCTGGTCGTGAGAGCAGGAGCGAGAGGCGAACGAGCGAAGCGACGCACTGAAGAGGGCCTTCTCGAGGATGTGCTTGCCCTCCTTGTACTTCTGGTTGGCCTCGTACGCCTTGTCTGCGGGCGCGAACGAGGAGGAGTCAGCCTTTGCCGAGAAGTCGCTCGAGGAGGAGAGGGTCGGAGCGCACCGTACTTCCAGCCGAGCACCTCGCCGCACTTTGCGCACATGATGTCGCGCACCGTGTGAAGGCCGGTCGTCATCGGTCGGTCCTCTGCAGGCCCGCAGGTGATGTTGACGCTGCGCGCGGAGGAAGAGCGGGCGAGGGTGAGTTGGCCGCGGGCGAGGTGGCGGGACGGTGAGGGAGCGAAAAGAGACGCACACCGAGGTGAAGAGGTACGCCCGGCCGTGCTGGCCGTTGAAGTTCTGCGCGCAGGGCGAGTGTGAGCGAGCCCGAGACGGTTCCGTACCCCACATGCTGCTCGTCCGAGGTCCTCGTCGCGGTGGCGCCGGCGAGCGGGCGCAACCGCTGCCTGTGCGGCGCTGGATAGGGTGCAGGGAGAAGAAGAACGCACCTTGGACTCGATCTGCTCGCTCGTCGTGAGGTGAGTCCGGCAGCGCCGGCACCCAAAGACCTTGCCGCTGGTGCTGGAGAGGTATTCTCGGTGCGCGAGGCCCATGGCTGGCCGTGCTGCTTGTCGAGGGCGGGGTTGCGCGTGCTTCTGGACGAGCTCGAGGTGTGTGGAGAGAGGAGAGGAGCGAGAGAGCGGCGAGCCGAGGACGGCCAAGGCGAGCGACCCCGTCGACCGCTCGAGGTGCTCGTGCGACGAGCTTGCCATGCCTGTGAAGGCATCAGGCTAGCTACAGAGCCACGCATGACCCAGCCCAGGCCGAGTCGAGAGGGCGAGTCTCATCGGCTCGTCCTCCTCCTCACGCTCCTCTCGCTCTCCCCACCCTTCGCCCTCGGCACCGGCTGCTGCACGGGCCCTGCCGCTGCATGTCGGGGCACAAGCGCTCCCTGCCAGCCGCCGGCACCCCGCCCTCGTCCTCGAACAAGCGCCGCAAGCCCTCGACCCAGGTCGTCGACCTCACCGCCGACAGCGACGACGACGACCACGACCACCAGCACCACCAGCCTGCGCCGAGCTCGTCTAGCGCGTGGGTCTTCCCGTGGAGCGTCTACGTCAACGCCGGCATCGAGACCTTCAAGGCTCTCGTCGCCGCAGCAGGCCCAGGTCCGTCCTCGTCCCTTGTTGTTCGCCGTCGCCGAGCAGGCTAGTCCTCCCAAGACCTTTCCTCGCTCACACGAACCTCTTCCACAATCCCAGCATCGCCCACCAAGCACGCGCTCCGCACCAACGGCCCCCCACCCCTCCCTTCCCCTCGCCAGCTCTCGTCGCCTCGCGTCCGACCCGCCGGCCACCTCGCTCTCAAGCGCGAGCTCGCCCAGCTTAAGCAGCAGCACGTCGCCCTCAAGCGCCAGCACACGTGGGCGACGATGGAGGCCCGGTCCATGGGCCACGCCGAGCCGGCCAAGCCGCAGGAGATGGTCGACCTCGAGGACCGCATGAGGGCGCTCCACGTCGAGAAGAAGAAGCAGAAGGCGCAGCAGGGCACCGTCGAGGACGATGCGGCGAGCTCGACGGCGGCAGGCGCGTCGGGCTATCAGCGCAGGAAGCCAATGGGCAGCGACAAGGTGCGTCCGCTCTCCCCTCTGCCACCTTCTTCTCTCGCTCTCGTGACGGCCCTGATTGCGCATGCTGACAGATCCTCAAGCAACTCTCGTCCTCTTCCCGACCTTCTCGACAACTCGCCTCGCCGCCGCTCTCGACGACCGCTCGACCCTCCTCGCCGCCCGCTCCGTCCCTCGCCCGTCCGTCTCAACCTTTTCCCTCCGCCCCAACGCCCTCCTCCTCAACCTCGTCCTCAACGCGCATCCCTCGTGCCCCCTGGGCCCTCGACTACGACCCCGACGCGCCTCGCTCGCCCTCACCGCCGACCCCGCCGTCACCCGCACCCTCCCTGCCTCCCCCTTCTTCGCGCCGCGTCCGCGCCGCCGTCCAACAGCACAAGCGCACGATCGCGCAGCGCGACGCGCACACGCTCGCGAGCCTGCGCACCCAGTCGCTGTCGCAGGCGCCGTCGGGCACGGGCAGCAGCGCCGGGTGGGCGGGCGCGGCGGGCGGCGACGACGACGAGCTCGACGTGCCCGAGGCCGAGGACGACCTCGAGCAGCGCATGTACGGCGCGATGCTCGAGAGCGGGCTGCAGCAGGAGCAGGCCAAGCACGGTGCGCCTTGTCCCCCTCCTCTCCCCGTTGCTGCTGCGCCTGGGCACGCGTGACGTTCTCTCTCCCCCCCCTCGCGCGCAGACGCTACCTCCCGCCCGACGCCATCACGGCGCTCGTCCGGCCTCAAGGTCGGCCGCTCGGTGTCGGGCATCGTCAGGCCCTCGGCGCTCGACCTCGCCGGCAGCACCTTCCCCGGGCCGTCGCCCTACGGCCTGCGCCCGCCCGCCTTCCCGCCCACCTCGACGCCCCCCTCCGCCTCACTCGCTCCTGCACCCCCGCCGCCGCTCACGCACCGCCGCTCGTCCAACATCGACCGCGTCCTCGCGACCGCCAAGCGGACGCTGCAGGAGCCGCTCGGCGGCGAGACGCCTAGCGCGTTCGACGAGTTCAGCAAGATCAAGGCCGAGATCGACGCGGCGAACGAGGCGGCCAAGGCGCTCGAGGCGGTCGCCAAGCCCAAGAAGCGCAAGGTGCGTCTGCAGCTTTGCTCCTCTTGCTCGTCATCGTCGCTCACGGTGCAGAGCTGATCTGGGACTTCTTGCGCGCAGTTCCCCAAGGAGCTCCCTCCCGCCGACGCCGCGCGCGTCAAGGCCATCCTCGCCGACGGGCGCTACGAGGCGTCGATGCCCGGCGCGGCCGCGTCCAACAAGGACCTGCGGCGCCTCCAGGGCCTGTCGTGGCTCAACGACGAGCTCGTCAACTTTGTCGGCGTCCTCATCAACAAGCGCAGCGACGACGCCGACAAGCTCGAGAAGGAGGGCGGGTCGAGGGGCGAGGGCGAGACGAGGTTGAGGAAGGCGTTCGTGTTCAACACGAACTTTTTCACGTGGTACGGCGACTCGGGCTTTGCCAAGGTCAAGCGGTGGACGCGCAGGGTGCGTCCCTCTCTCTCTCTCTCTCTCTCTTTCTCCATCTCGACGCTCTCGATGGCGCAAGGCTGACGCCGACGCCGACGACCCCTCGCCTTGCAGTTCGACACGTTCGACAAGGACATCATCATCATCCCGATCAACCACAGCAACTCGCACTGGTGCTGCGCCGCCGTCAACCTCAAGCTCAAGCGCTTCGAGTACTACGACTCGTTCGGCAAGCCCGCCAAGTTCGTCTACGAGGTGCGTCGGCCTCGCTCTCTTCGTCCTGCTCGCGTCGCTCGCCCTGCGGCGAGTGCTGCCGGCTGCCTTGTCGACAGCGCGAGGCTGACATGCGCATCCTCGCCCGCAGCGCCTGCGCAACTGGCTCGTCGAGGAGCACCGCAACCGCAAGAAGAGCGAGATCGACCTGAGCGACTGGGAGGACTACTGGTACGAGGTGCGCGCTCGCTTCCGGCTTTCGGTCTCCCTCGCTCGCCGACTGCGTTCAGCGAGACTGATACGGCTCCTCGCCTGTGCGCGCAGGACGTGCCGCAGCAGCAGAACGTGAGCGACTGCGGCGTCTTCACTGTGCGTCCCTCTCCCTCCCCTTCTCCTTCCTCCTCATCCGCGCTCGCCTTCTCTGACGCTCTCCCTCTCGACGCCTTGCAGTGCATGTTTATGGAGTCGCTCTCGCGCGAGGTCGAATTCTTCGACTTCTCGCAAAAGAACATGCCCTAGTGCGTCGCTGCCGCTGCTCTCTCTCCTCATGCGCCTCGACCTCGTCGAGACGAGTCGCTGATCCATGGTTCCGGCACGTTCGCAGCCTGCGCAACAAGATGGTCCTCCAGATCGACAAGCGCGACCTGCTCGACGTCGAGCCGTGGGTCTAGCTTCGTGAGCGCGAGAGGGGTCGAGGAGGGGCGAGCAGGAAGGAGGGGCGGCTTGTACAGGTGCGGGCAGTGCGTGTTGTACTATCGCTTGTAGCAGGTTTTGCAAAGCAGACGAAGTCCGGCTTCGAGTCGCTCGTGATGTAGCTCGTCTCGGTCGGTCGACGCGAAAGAGGGGCTCGAGCGAGGTCTCTCTCGCGCGCGACTTTCGGCGGGCTCTCGCTTAACTCTCCGGCGATGACACGCTCGAGAGAAAAAGCACACACTGCACTGCACAGCCAAGCCCTCGAAAAACTCACTCCCTCCCTCCCTCGCTCACGCTGCGAGCCACTTGGCCGCCACCTCCCTCGCGAGGTCGGCCCGGTCGGCCATGATGTACAGCAGCCACATGTTGTACGCCGCCGCCCTCGCGACGCCCGACTGCGTCTTGGCGAGCGCACGAGCCGTCGGGCTCGGCGCGGCGTCGGCGTCGGCGTCATCGCCTTCGACGGGCATGGCGTCGGTCGAGGTCGAGACGATCGAGAGGACCTTGCGGTAGTGGTCGATCGCTCGGCCCTGGATGCCTGCGCGAGAGAGAGAGAGAGAGGCGTTCTTCAGCTCGTGCAGGTGGGCGGCCGAGGAGCGAGGGAGGAAGAGCACGCACCGATGTGGTGGAAGGCGCGCGCCAGGTTGTACTGCGTCTCGGCGCACTCGCCGCGCAGCTTGCTGTACTCGTCGAGGAAGGCAAAGGCCTGTGCGAGGTTCGGGTGGGACAAGTCAGTCGCGCTGCTCATGGGCGAGGAGTGACAGACAGGCCAAGAGCGGTCGACGCACCTGCACGACCTGGTGCTGGCGGTTGTCTGTCTTGCGCGACATGGCGCGCTGCAGGTAGGCGACGGCGAGCGAGAGCTTGATGAGCGGCTGATCCGGGTCGAGGGCGTCGGCGCGCAGGTAGTAGACTGCGAGGAGCAGTGCGCGACGAGGTCAGTGCGCTGCAGGAGGAGGAGGACGGCGCCGACGACGATGACGAGAGAGGGCGACGCACTGATGGCGTTCTGGTAGCTCGTCGACGTGAGGAGCATGTGCCCGTAAGTGAGGAAGAGGACGGGGCTGAGCTTGGTCGGCTTGAAGGCGCCGGCCCTGCGCGCCTCCTCCTCGTCCTCGTCCTGCGCATCGGCCGCGTCCGCATCGCCGTCCTCGTCGGCCGCCGCCGGCTCGACCGCGCGTCCTTTGCCCTTGCGGCTCACGACCGGGCTGCTCCCCCTCGCGCCGTCTGCGTCGGCCGCCGCGCCGTCCTTGCCGACGACCTGGGCGACGACGTGCTTGAGCTGGCGCAGGAAGAACTTGACGAGGCGCGAGTCGTTGTACGCCTCGACGGCCGACGAGTACTTCGAGAGGATGGCGTGCAGGAGGCGGACGGGCTCGACCTCGTACTGGCGGCCGAGGAGGAACCAGCGCAGCTCCTTCTGCGCTTGCTCGTACAGGCCGGCGTGGACGTAGCAGGCTGCGGGCACGGTCGGCGAGTCAGCAGCATCCTCGTAGCACAGCTTAAGTGAGAGGAGGGACGCACCGATGAGGCCGAAGCGGAGAGCCCGCTCGCGCGCCTCGTCTTGACGGAAGACGCCCGCCTCGCGGACGTGGAGCAGGACCTCGGCGGCGAGCTCGATCTCGTCGACCAGGGCGAGGCGGAACGCAAACTGCACGGGCTCGAGTTAGTATCGGAGCTCTCGAGGCGGGCGAGAGGAGGAGAAGATGCACCTTGAGGAGAAAGTCGACCCAGCCGTCAAAGTCGAGCCCGCGGAAGCTCGTCTCCTCGACCTCGTTGTCCTCGTCCGAAACTGCAGGGCGACACGAGCATCAGCACCCTCCCACGTGCACGTGCTGACGAGCAGAAGGAGGAGGACGCACTGAGCGTGCGCTGAAGCCGGGCCGCCATGTGGTCGGCCTCCTCCTCGACCTCGACCTGCTGGTTCTTCTTGCCGCGCCGCCGGTACCGGAACATGCCGGTGAACTTGCGCTTGAAGTCGCTCGGGAACAGCTGGGTCGTGCTGCGGAACGAGTCGACGAGGCCGGTCGCGAGCTCGAGCCACTGGTTGAGCGCCTCGTCGTCGCCCTCGAGGACGCCCTCGTCGAGCTCTTGCAGCCGCGAGAAGGCGATCTGGAACTCGGCGTGACGGTCGTGCTCGACGTTCTCACGCCGGATGCGAGCGGCTTGGCGCTCCTCGCGCGAGAGGTACTGGCGGCGGCGCTTGCCGTCGGCGTCGACCTCGACTTCCTCGGAGTCGTCGCGGTCGGCCTCGCGGCGCGAGATGACTGCACGAGAGCAGAGTCAGCTTGGAGCGAGCGGTGGAGCTAACCTAACCGAGGAGAGAAGGGACGCACCCTCCTTGATGAGGACGAGCGCGCGCTGCGGGTCGCCGCACTGCTCGAGGCACTTGGCGAGCGCGAGCTTGGCCTCGAGGTTGGCCGGCTCCTCGGCGACGACTGCGCGCACACGGTCCCGAGTCAGTCTTTGTCCTCGTCTTGAGGAGAGGGCTGCAAGAGGGACGCACCGTTCTCGAAGCACTCCCTCGCGTCGTCGAGGGCGTTGAGCGCCTGGTAGCACTGCCCGACCTTGAACCAGACGGTCGGGCTGTTCGTCTGCTCGAGAGGTAAAGATTCAGTCTGCGAGCGTCTGAGATGTGCGAGGAAGAGAGAGCCGACGCACCTCCTCGTTGTCGGTGAGCTGGAGGTAGACGTTGAGCGCCTCGTCGCTCATGCGCCGCGCAAAGTAGGCGTCGCCGATCGCGCCGAACAGCTCGGGGAACTCTGCGACGTCCTCGGACGTGACGATGTCGAAGTGGCGCTGCGGGTGCGCAAGAGTCAGCACGCCGTCGGGCGGAAGAGGCTCGAGCGCAGACGAGGAGGAGGAGGGACGCACCTGCGCCTCGTCGAGCATGCCGAGCCCGAGCCTCGCGAGCCCGAGCCGACTCCTGAGCCGCACATCGAGCTCGTACAGTGCCGCGTCCTCAAAGCCCATGGCCGACGTCTCCCACCCAGGGCGGACCTTGCGCTCCTCGTCGTACTCGCGGTCGTCCTGCGCCTCGTCCCACCCGCCCTCGCGCTCCCTGCCCTGGAGCCACCGCACGCCCTGCCGGACGACGCGCACCGCCTCGGCGTACTCGCGCTGCGCGAGGAGGAAGTCGGCGAGCGTCTCGAGGTCGGCGTAGCCGTACGTGTTGAGGAGCGCGGCCGAGGCGGGCGTGACGATGCGCACGAGGGCGCGGTAGTGCTCGAAAGCCGAGAGAAGGAGCTGCGTCGCGCGAGGGTACTGGTCGGTCGAGGCGAGGAGGGGCGCGAGCTCGCGCAGGACGCCCGGGTCGTGCGGGAGGAGCGAGAGGAGGGCGAAGAAGGCGCGGATGGCCTGCGGGAGGAGAGCATCAGCGCTGCACGACGAGACAGGAGAGGAGAGAAGGCGGGACGCACCATGTTGGTGGCGCCGGAGAGCTTGAGCAGGATGGCGCGGTCCCACATGGCGTCGACGTCCTCCTTGTTGCCCCGGATCGCCTGCGTGAAGCAGTAGATGGCCTGGTGGAGCAAGCCGATGTCGCTGCGGGCGGTGAGGGAAAAGAGTCAGGCTCGTTCTCGGTCGGCTCGGACGAGAGGAGGACGGACGAGGAGGAGGCCAACGCACCGGCACTCGCGCCCGAGGTCGGCCCAGTCGGCGGCGCCCTCGGTGCTGCCCATGAGGTGCGTCGCGACGATCTTGCACTGGACCGACTTCTCGCGGTCCTCGAGCTCCTCGTAGATGGTCGCGAGCGTGTACCACGAGCTCTGGATGACGGGGTCGATGCGGATGACCTCTGAGAACAGCTCGATGGCCTCCTGGTGCGAGCCCTCGGCATAGGCCGTCGTGGCTTGACCGAGGAGGCGCTTGACCTCGGGCGACGGCTCCATCTCGGCGCGGCGGCGGCGACGACGCTGCGAGCAGGATGAGGAAGTCAGTCGGCGAGCTCGAGAAGCCGAAGAGCAGAGCAGGAGGGGACGCACTCCGGGCCCGCCTCCACGCCTGCGCTTGCGCCCCTTGACGCCGACCGTGAGGTCTTCCATCAGGTTGGGGTCGAACGCGTCGAGCTCGTCGGCGATCGACTTGTCGAACTCGCGGTCGAGGGCCGTGGCGCCGCCGACGCCGGTCGAGTTCGAGTCGCGGATGGCGCTGATGAGGCGACTGCGTACGAGGATTGCTCGTCAGCGTTGGTAGTCGGAGCTAGGACGCCGGATGGAGAGAGTCGAACGCACCCGAGGTCCTCGTCTCCCTCGTCGTCGTCGAGCGCAAACATGTCCTGGTCGTCTGCCCGGCCCTTGCCCTTGTCCACCGCCCCACTCGCACCGTTCTCGCCGAGCAGCCCGCCCGCGCTGACCCTGCCGCGCCTCGCCGCCTCGCCGTCCTGGGTCGCAGCGGCGTACTCGTCCTCGGCGTCCGTCTCGTCGTCGCTCTGGTCGTCGTCGTACGCGCCGTACTCGCCCTCGCCGTCCTCGTCGTCCCAGTACGGGTCGCCCTGGCCCTTGAACGCGCGCGAGGCCGAGGAGGAGGGGCCCGGTTGGGCGAGGGCGGGGTCGAGGGCGAAGGACGACGGCGAGGCGGCGCGCTGGCGCGGGACAAAGCTGCTGAGCTCGGGGACGAGGTCCTGCATCGTTCGAGCGAGTCCACTGCGCAGCCTGTGCGAGTGGAGCGTTGCGAGATGAGCCAACCCTGCGAGAGCCGCGCCGGGTTCGGCTCGTCCTCGGTCCTCTCTCTCGCCTCTCGCTGTGCAGACCTTTGGCTGGCTGCATGGCACTCAGGGACTCGCGCTAGGACTACCGCACACCATGAGCTCTTACCCCGGGCGGTGCGTTGCTCGTCCCCACTCGTCATCTCCCCTCGGCTCCTCCCGCCGGCTCACCCTCTGTCGGCACAGCCGTGGGCGAGCTGCGTGGTCGTGCAGAGTGTCGAGCGTAGCTGACTCTCTCACTTGCGCGCAGCGGCAACGGCCTCCTGCACCGCGACCCGAACCGCACCGCCCTCTTCTCGTCCTCGCGCTCGGCATCCCCTCTCCCCATGTACAACCGCCCCTCCGACCGCTACGCCGCAGATCGCACCGCCGAGGACATCGAGGGCCAGAACGACGAGGGGCTCGAGGGCCTCAGCCAGAAGGTCAAGCTCCTCAAGAATGTGCGTCCACCGTTCACTCGACCGGCGACTCGTTCGAGCGGCGCAGACGCTGACTCTGTCGCTCTCCTGCACTTCTTCCACTGCTACAGATCACGATCGGCATCGGCAACGAGGTCCGCGACTCGACCAAGATGCTCAATGGCATGGTGAGTCTTGCGCTCCCTCCTGCTCCTCGCACGCCGCTCTCGCCTCGCTCGCTCGCTGACGCCGGCTCGTGCACGCAGAACGACACGTTCGGCGAGACGGGCAACTTCTTGTCGGGCACGATGACCAAGATGAAGAAGATGGCGCGGCGGCAAGGCGGGCAGTGGTGCTTGTGTGCGTCCTCCTTGCTCTCTCTCTCTCTTGCTCGTCGCCCTCCCTCTCGGCTCGCGCGCTGACCCTCGCTCGCGCTCCTCAACGCAGGGATGGTATTTCTCGGGATCGTCGGGACTGTCTTCTTCTGGACCTGGCTGTTGAGAAGGTGCGTCTCCCTCTCCCTCTTCCTCCCGGACTCTCCCTCGTCGCGCTCGAGCTGACTCTCCTTCCTCTGCAGATGAGCCTGTACTGTGTACTGTGCAACTATGCGTTCCTTCCTCATCGAGTACCGCACGCGCCCGCACGTCGCACGAGAGCCGCTCGGCCCAGATGGGCACCTCGCACGTCCCGCTCTCGCCTTCCTCCCGCTCGACCCGCCCCTCGACGGCAGCTCTCGTTCAGGCGCCCTCGATCTCTCTCGCCCTTTCCTTCCTTCTCGCCGTTCTTCGTCTCTCGACATGCAGGTCCTGAAGGCGTCGGCCAGCGTCAAGTACGGCAGGTCAAACGAGCCTTTCCGAGTCGTCGGCCTGGAGGGCACTTTCGTCTTCAGCACCGATGGCAGCCATCAGCGCGTGCTCAAGTGGACCGACGTCCGGCACCACGTCAAAGCCAGCCATATCTCGTTCATCGTCACCTACAGCGGCAACAACGAGGAGGTTGCGGTCGATAGCCGCCACGAGCTCACCGAGACGACTTGGCCGCCGACCGTCGACGGCACCATCATTTTCCCCGAGGGCAGCGACTCGTATCACCGCACGTACACCATCTCGATAGAGATCATCAAGCCGGTCGACGGCCTGTTCGTGTGGGAGCGCCAAGTCAAGCAGGCTCGAAACGCGGCCGCCATCCACTGCGCAGGTCCGTCCAGCTCCCACCTTGCTCGCTCAGCTACGAGCAGAGGCTGACTACGTGCCGCAGCCATGGTGCATGCCCAGTCGCCGCACGACGTCGTCCTCGACTTCCCACACGTCGGCAAGCAGCTCTGGACGTCCGAGGCGTTTCTTAGCGCCGCCTCGCCCTACTACAAGGCGATCTTCGAGTCGGGCTTCGACGAGGCGTCGAGCAAGACGTCCGAGCTGTCGCGGCTGCCGTCGGTCGAGGCGTCGTACGCGTTCGTCGAGTCGGACGCCGAGACGGACGAGGTCGTCGTCAAGTCGACCAAGTCGAGCAAGGTCAAGGTCGTCGCGCCGTACAAGCGCATCGTCGTCACCGAGACGGCCTACTCGACCTACTTCGCCGTCCTCGTCTGGATGCAGTCGCGCCACATCGAGTTTGCGCCGCTCGCCTCGTCGTTCCGCTCGGCGTCGTCGTCGTGCGAGGAGGCGGCAGCAGAGCCGGCCGAGGTCTCGTCGCGCAAGAGCGAGGTCAAGGAGCTCGTAGCGTCGCAGAACTCGGCCCTTCCTCCTCCTGTGTCGCCCAAGTCGGTGTACCGCCTCGCCGACTACCTCTCGCTCGACGACCTCAAGTCGCTCGCGCTCGCCAACCTCGTGTCGCAGCTCACGCCGCACAACGTCGCGTACGAGCTCTACTCGGACATGGCGACCTACTACCTCCCTGTGCGCGACGCCGTCCTCGCGTACGCCGTGGACCACTGGAAGGAGGTCAAGGACGCGCCGGCGACGAGCGAGATGGAGGAGCGCGGCGCGGCGGGCGAGCTTGGGCCGGCGACGGCGGGGACGGGCATGCTCCTCGCGAGGAAGCTCGCCGAGAAGCTGGGCAAGTGAGGAGGGCGCAGCAGGGCGGCGAGCGGGAGGCGGTCCGTGCGGCCTTCTCAAGTCGTGTGGCTCGCTCTCTGGGGCAGGGGCGGGCGTGTCGCGTTTGGTAGCTGCATTGACATTGTTTCACACTCCTCTCGTGCTCGGTACCGGCCGCTCGACGAAGAGAAGTCGGCGAGCGAGCTCTCGACGAGGCTGTGCGGATATGCCGGTGCGCAGCGCCTCGACCCAGCGCGTTCGCCAAGGCTGTGCCTCTGCGAGAGGGCATAGCGGCAGCAGCTACGAGCTGAGAGCATGCTGCAGGAAGCGACGAGCAAGTGAGTTACGCCGTGGAGCAGAGTCGAGAGCGGGGAGGAGCTCGTGCGCCTGGACCTCCTTGAGCCGCTTCCTTCGGCGCACGCACGACCTCGTTCGAGCAAGATCTTGTCCGTAACACAGCGAGCCGAGCGTGAGCTGTTCATCGGTCGCTCTGCAGAGCTTCTCGCCCGCTGCGCCGCGCACGTCACGCCGCTCAGGCCGCTTCCGAGCGACTGTTGAGAGCGCTCGCTCTAAGCTTCTCTCACTTCTCTCGTCAACTCGGACGAACCATCGCAGTGTCCAGCTCTCGCACAGTGCATGGCGTGCGCCTCGCGCTGAGCGGCGCGCAAAGAGAGCTTTTCGACGACCTTCTCAAGTTGAGCCTCTCGCTCGCTCGAGCCGGGACGAGTCGCGATACAGACCTTGTTGCACACAATCGGTCGGAGAAGGGACTGGTTCAGTGCTTGACGGAAAAGCGCGCGCGGATGCGCGAGCCGTAGACCTGAAGGACGGGCACCGTGAGGACGAAGAGCGCGGCTCCAACACCCGCCTCGAGCCCGAAGACGCGCATCGGCCCGCCCGATTTCGCCTCGCTCCACGGCAATTGATAGTAAGGCACGCTGCGTCGACGAGGAGGGGGTCAGCCCGACTCGCTGAGCGCCAACCCGACGAGGGAGAGGCTGCGCACGCAAATCCGCCCAGAACTCGAGCCCAGTTGACGAGCGCAGAGGTCTCGCCTTGACGGGTAGGGAAGCAGTTGTTCAGGTAGGCGTAGACAGCGACTGTATTGATGAGAATGGCGAACCTATGGAGAGGCGCCGAGGGAAAGGAAGAGCGAGAGGGTGGGTCAGCGATAGGGCCGGAGTGCGCTCAGCTCTTCTGCCTCGGGCTCCGCCTAGCACAAAAGAGAGTAAGACGACGTACTCGGCGAGGCCCCAGCCAAAGATTACGGCCGCGACATTCAATTTGTGCTGGAATGCCGCCCCGAGCAGGCAAAAGCCGACAACGAACGGCGGCATGCTGACGTAGCAGGTCCACAGGCGCATCTCGGCCTCGAAGACGCCCTTGTTGCGCTTGATCTGACGGTCGGCGATCTGCAAGCGCAAAGCTCGGTCAGCAAAGGCAGCGTGGAGGAGAGGAAGGCGGCCAGGGCGACGACGTACCCAGTCATTGAGGTAGCGGCCGACGAACTCGCCGATGATGACGGCGACGATCGGCGTAGCGTACATCGAGGCCGTCACGTACGGCGAGAAGCCGTAGCCGATCGGGGGAGGGCTACCGACTGCGAGGGAGAGGTCCGAGCGTCAGCGGCGACGGCGGCGGCCGTGGCAAGGGTTTACGAGAGGGCTGCAGGACGCACGGAAGACGGCCTGCGTGACGTTGATGCCGATGCCGAAGCCGAAAGTCACGCCGACGTCTGCAGAAGCGAGGAGGAGGGTCAGTCCAGCGAGGGGTGCGAGCGCGAGCAGGAAGGCGAGACGCACAGAGGAGCATCAGGAGCATGTGCGGGCGCCAGAGGATCTCGAAGATTGACGTGAGCGACTCCCACCAGGAGCAGCGGTACCTGGACGGCACGAGAGCGAGCGTCAGCGAGGTCGACCTTGGGAAGGTCGGACTTGAGAAGGTCGAGCGAGGACGTACTTGGCCATCTTGACGCCGGTGATGCCGATGAGCGTCTCAACACGGTAGCGCAGGCCGGTAGTAGGTCGCTCCGGGAAAGGCACGACGTCGCGGTCGTACATCGTCTCCTGGGCGAAGAAGGCGATGAGGAGGACGACGAGGGCCGTGTAGCCGACGCCGACGAGGTAAACGTCCTTGAAGTTCGTCTTCTCGATCATGTACCCCAAAAGGAACGGTGAGACGAAGGGCTGTAGGTCCGAGGTCAAGATCGAGCAGGAAGGGCGAAGGGGAATGAAGATGGGGGTCAGGCGATTCGTGGGTCGGCTCGCGCTCGTCGTCGTGTCGAGAAGTGAGAACGCACCGAGCTGATGAAGCCGAGGGTCCACAAGCTGCGAGTAGGAGCGGGTCAGTGCCCGAGCGCCGAAGGAACGATCGAGAAGTGGACGCACTTGAGCTTGCGGGCTTGCAGGTGAAAGGGGAACATGTCTGCCACCACCCACAACCTGGAGGTGCTGTGGTCAGTCCAGAACCTCCGAGAAGCCTGTACGAGGGACGTACCCAGTGCACTGAGGCGCGGTCTGCGTGCGCGGCGGCGGCGAGTCAATGACGGGTCGCGCATGCTCGAGAGGGGAAGAACAGGGCGTACACTGAAGAAGGAGTTCAAGCACCGGCAAGCCGTAAAGACCTTGATGTCCTTGGCGAGCGCGCAGCCGATGAGGAAGCCAAGGCCGAGGACCTGCGACCAGAAGAGGACGGGGAGGCGGCCGTAGCGCTTGATGAAGAAGACGGCGGCGATGCCTCCAGGGCCGAGGAGGAAGATGGACCAGTTCGACGTGAGCGAGTTGATCTCTTCGGTCGTCGTGTCGAAGGCGGCGGCGAGGTTGAAGAGCGAGGCGATGCCGAGGCCCGAGCAAAAATCCGGTACGAAGGCAGCCATAGCTGCAAGGGCATCGTCGTCAGCGCTTTTCTCTGCCATTCTCGACGCTCAAACGTACTTAAGATGAGCAGCTGAAAGTTCCTCTTGCGCATCGGCCAGTTCTGCGGGTCGTTCGGGTCGTCGGAAGCTGCAGTGGGAGGGAGTGGGAGGGTCAGCTTCGAGGCGCGAGACTTGGCGACGCAGCACAGCTCGAGACGCACGCTGCGGCCAGAGGATCTTGGTGCCGTCGCTGTTGGTCTTGAGCCGGCTCGCGATCTCGTCGCCGTACTCGATGCGCGCCTCGGCCGGGTCGACGACGAGGCGCCCGTCGGCGGGCTTGAACCCTTGGGCCTCCTGGACGGCGCGCAGGTTGTGCGAGTAGCCCGTCGTGTGCTCGACATAGTGCTCGAGGTGGTCGTGCGTCGCGGTCGGCTTGGGCTGGGCCTTGTCGGCGTCGGCGAGGGACGAGGTCGAGTGGGCGTCGGCCTTCTCAGCCATGGTGGAGGGCGAGAGGGGTGGGCGCGGGTTGAAGAGAGAGCGGGGAGAGGAGAAGAGAGGTGCGGAGGCCCAGCTCGAGATAGCTGCAGCGAGAGAGAGAGCCAGGAGCGAGGTCGAGCGGGCGGCAGAACAGCTCTCCGAGCGAGATCGCGCCCCACCTCGGTCGTATTGCTGCGCGCGCTCGACCTAAATTTGGACTCTGCTCGGATTTGAGAGCCCGTTGCCTACGAGCCGCTAACGGAAGCACCGGCCCAGCGGCGACCGCGCTCCGCGCGACCTTCTCAAGTTGACCTCGGCGCGAGGGGACCGTGCGCACGCGCACGACCCCGGTCCGCACGCTTCGAGTCCGCTCCTCCTGCACCTTCTCACACGCTCACGTACGGCGTTCTCGCTCGCTCGAGGGCTCGATGCTGTCGCCCCCCCACGCCGCTCGATCGGGGTAACCGGCCGCAGAGATTAGCCGCCGCGCCCGGCCCATGTCGAGGAGAGAAAGCCGGCCGCACGCCGAGCTGCAGCGCTGCAGGAGCCAGAGCTGCGTGCAACGAAGACCGAGAAGCGCATGTGACGATCGAGAGGCAGGCCGCGGCGCGACCGAGAGTGCCTGAGCAAGCCGCGGTCCTGCGTCCGGTCGCTCTCCGCCGCTTTGGCCGCAAGCACGGCGGACTCGAGCCTCGGTGGCGCCAGCATCGGGCAGGGTGCGCCCACGCCTCGATTTCGCGAGAAGGACGGCCCGTCCAGCTGCGAGGCCGAGGCAGGAGGCGCAGGGGAGGGTGCTCGTGCGCAGCTCGCGGCGCGGCGAGGACGGCACACAGGAGCGACGAGCACAGCGCGTACAGAGCACGAGCAGTCGTCTCAGTCAGCGCACGAGCAATAGAGTGCTGGAGAGCGAGCCTGTAGACTGCAGCACACGCGCGACGGCGAGAGAGCTTCGCCGCGGACCTGGAACGAGCAGGACGAGGACGGCACAAGGCGGGACCCGCAGCCGATGCTTGGCCACGTTCGAGCAGATACCTGTAGCGACACGCTGGACGCGCGCCTGGACCCCTAGCTGGCTCTCTCGACCCGGGAAACCGGGCACAAGGTCGGCGGGCCGAGGAGGAAGAGGATGGAGCTGCCAGCTTCGCTCTGCGGCCATGCACGCTCGGGCGAGCCCGCCCCAGCCATCGCAGAAGAAGCCGCAAGCGCATAGTGCTCCGTGCGATGCCGTGCAGGCGAGCCAGGGCACAGGAGAGATGAGGGCGGGGGACGAGGGAGAGGAGGAGCGAGTCGAGCTCGCAGCGGTCTGTGAGCGCGCGTGGGCTCTCGTGCTTGTACACAGCAGTGCGTGCAGGTGCGCACGCAGGCTCTAGCAGCGCGAGCTGAGCCGTTTGAGGCGGACCTGGGTCTCCTGCTCGTCGACGACACGCACCACGGCCTCGCGCTCTCCTCCCCACCCCCAGCTCTTGCGCCAGCATGGACGACCTCTTTGGCTCGAACGAGCAGGCCGACCCTCAGTCCGACTTCCTCGCCCGCGAGCGCGCCGCCCTCGGAGCCGACGCCTCGTCGTTCGCCCCCGCCTCCGACTCGGCAGCGCTCGACAAGGACTACGAGGCCGGCGCTTCCGCCTTCCCCGACCTCGACGATGGCGACGACGATGCCCTCGGAGCCTTCACCGGCTCGGCAGCGCCTGCGCCCGCCGCCGCCGCCGCCCCGGGCCAGGTCTCCGTCACGGGCGACAACGAGTTCGCCGCGTTCGAGCAGGAGTACCCCGAGATCGACTTGCCCAGCGACGAGGTGAGCTCTACCTTCCCCTGGGACACGCGCAGCACCCGCCCCTCGCCCTGGAACGAGCTGACTCCTCTCCCCCCTCCTCCCCCTCCTCCTCCTCCTCGTGCAGCCCCACCAGAACGGCCTGAACGGCTCGCCCTCCGCCCCGCCCTCCGCCGGCCTCGCCGCACCCGCATCCTTCGGCCAGGCGCAGTCGCAGTCGGCGAGCCCGGCACCGCAGCAGGAGGGAGAGTCCGAGTTCATCAAGTGCGTCTCGCTCGTCCTCCTCCTCGCGCGCTCGCGTGCAGCTCGGCTTGCACGCCTCGCGCTTCGGACACCGCAGGCAGTAGCTGACGCATTCTCTCTCTCGCCTCGCAGGTCCTGGCGCGAGAAGCAGGCGCAGGAGATCGCGGCGCGGGAAGAAGAGTACGCCCGCCGCAAGGAGGAGACGATCGCCAAGGCGCGCAACGACATCGACAACTTCTACAAGGAGTACAACGCCAAGAAGGAGAAGGCCATCGCGCAGAACAAGTGCGTCCCGCTCCCTCCCCCTCCCTCTCGCTCCCTCACGAGGTCGACGGCGAGCTGACCCGGCCCGCTCGCGCGCTCGCAGGGAGGACGAGGACAAGTTCAAGGCGTCGCTCACCGACTCGCTCGCCAAGGGCACGACGTGGGAGCGCATCTGCGACCTCGTCGAGCTGCAGGACTCGCGCTCCAAGACGACGACCAAGAGCAAGCAGGACCTGACGCGCTTCAAGGAGCTCCTCCTGTCGCTCCGCCGCGAGGGCGAGACGGCACCGGGCGCGGCGGGCTACTGAGCGGGTTCGGCCTCGTAGATCCTCCTCCAGCGTCGTCGTCGTCGGCCCTTCTCTCTCTCTGTAACTGCAGTTCTCCTCGTTGTGCTCGACCGCGCTCTCGCTCCCTCTCGAGAGCAGGTCTTCCTCTTCTCGATTGCGAGACTCTCCTCGGCCTCATTCTCGGTGCGTGCTCGAGAAGAGTGCGCTCGAAGAGAGAGAGTATCGGTTACACGAACGGCGAGGGGAGCAACAAGGAAGGACGAAAAGGGTATCGCTACAAGTGCGTGCGAGGGGGAGGGGTAACAACGTCGACGGCGAACAGAGAGGTACATAGAGAGAGAGAGCTAGATACACAGGTGACCGGCACCGCCCGAGGAAGAAGAGAGAGAGAGAGCGCCCTCGAGATCACCTCCTCGCCGGCCGGCCAAACGTCTTGCCCGTGACGCCGCGGCGCAAGTCGCGCGCAAGCCCGGGCGTCCACTCGCCGTCGCGGATGCGCGCGAGCTCCTTGAGGAGCATCCCGAACGCGTCCATCTGCGGCGGGTGCGCGCGCTCGTCGTCGAGCGCCGCCGCGCGGTCCCACACGGGGACGCCCGGCGGGAGCTCCTTCGAGAGCGAGGCCGACGGCGCGGCGGGCGTCGAGGGCGGGAGCCACTGCTCAGGCCCGTCCGGGATCGCCCACTGGAGCTTGTGCGCGATGCGCGCAATGTGCTGCTGCATGCGGCGGACCTCGGCGGCCGGGATGCGCTCGAGCCGCTCGATGAGGGACGGGCCCGCGCCGGCGATAAAGTCGGCCTCGTCAACAAAGACCGAGTACTTGCTCATCTCGTTGACCTCGGGCGACGAGGGGAACAGGCGGCCGTACGACCGCTCGCGGAAGATGACGGGGATGCAGCCGAGCTGGACCGCCTCGTACAGGGCGCGGCGCGACGGCGAGTCGCCCGCCGGCATCGGGCAGAACTTGGCTTGGGCCATGTGCTCGTGGAACAGGGTGAGGTTCTGCGCGCCGTCGAGCGAGTTGGTGATGTCGTCGAACAGGATCTCGGCCGTCGCGTTCTCGGGGCGCGTCTCGACGTAGTCGGCGAACTCCTTGCGCAGCGCCGCTCGCAGCGCAAAGCCGTTGAACGGGTCGCTCGCAGGCTGGCCCCACGGGTGCGTCGCGCCGGCGGCGTAGTGAAGCCTGCAGAGGAGGTAGGAGTCAGCGACCGGCCGTGGAGAGGGCGAGGGGCGAGAGAGCGAGGAGACGCACAAGTACGGGCGCTCGGCGTTGAGGAAGGCGTCGCCGACGGTCGGCTTGGTGCCAGTAGACGAGCTCGAGAGGTGGAAGGCGGTCGGGTCTGTGCGCGAGGAGAAAAGTGAGGGTCAGTGCGCGAGCCGAGGGGAGCGAGAGAGACGGCGAGAGAGGGAACGCACAGGGCAGGTCGATGAGGTACTTGAGGCCCTCGGCCGTGTGCTGCGGCGCGTTCTCGATCGAGACGAGGACGATGCTGTCCTTGAGCTCGGCCATGAGCTCGGGCGTGAAGATGGGCTCGAGCAGGCTGCGGATCGTCGTGACGGGGACGACGATGCGAGGGTACGGCGTCGGGCCGATGGCGGCGGCGAGGTCGCGCAGAAACTGGGTCGTCTGCTTGATGCCGTCCTCGAGCTCGGCCGCCGGGCAGCCCCACGGGTTCGACCAGATCTGGGACAGGAGCGGGAGGTAGATGAACTCGGGCGCCGGGTCGGTCGTGAGCGACGAGACGGCCTGCGAGTAGGTCGAGAACCTCGTCGTGAGGATGTCGTCGAGGGCGAACTGGTTCGTGTTGGTGACCCAGTACGGGAAGTTGGGCTTGGCCGGGTGCGGCGCGCCGTACGCCGACTTGGTCGTCTCGCGCTGCGGCCGGACGCCCCAGCCGCAGACGCCCGGCCCGGCCGCCTTGAGGAGGAGCTCGTTGATCTGGCTCATGTCGGCGATGGCGACGGTCGGCTGGCGCACGACGTGCCGGTCGAGCTTGCCCTGCACGAGGTCCCACGCCGCGCTCGTGTACGAGAGCTGGCGCGTCGGGAACGCTGCGACGCCGAGCGTCGTCGCGAGTGCGACGAGGAGGAGGTAGTGCCACCGGCGGAGGGCGGGCTTCTTGGCGCCGTACGGGTTCGAGGTGGCGAAAAGGGACCGGATGTCCTTGGGGCCCGTCTCGAACAGGAGGGTCGACGCGACGACGACGGTCGCGCCGAGGACCGACGGCGTCGAGAGCTCAAAGTCGAAGAGGATGACCGACAGGAGGAAGGTGAAGACGATCGAGATCGAGAGCGCGAAGCCCTTGGCGATGTTGTCGGCGTGCTTGATGGCGACGGCGATGAGGAGGCCGCCGACCGTCTGGAGGAAGATGACGCCCCACGCCATCGGGTTGCCGCTGAAGCCCTCGAAGAACCCCTCGCCGGCGCGCACGACCGGGTCGTACCAGTGCTCGAGCGGGTCGAACAGGCCTTTGTAGTCGAGCGAGAGGCCGCCCATGGCGTCGAGGTGGACGTGGCTCGCCTGGAGGAGGACGACGACGAGGCCGATGACCGAGCTGAACAGCGACAGCTGGATGTTGCGCACCCACAGGCTCGCCGGCTTGATCGTCGGCGGCGCGACGAGCATGACCTCCTCGACCTGCGGGATGACAGGCTGCCGCTTGATGACGAGCTCGAAGTAGGTCGCCGCGACGGCGCTCGAGAAGCACGACACGAGGACGGCCGAGATGCCGGCGAAGTAGTTCATCGACTCGTTCGACGACGCCGGGTGCGCGCCGTGCTCCTTGGCCTTGGCGTGGATGGCGCCGAGCTGCATCGTCGCGACGCCGAGCCCGAGCGAGACGAGCGTCGCCCACTGGACGGCCGTCAGGCGTCGCCCGAGCATGACGACGGCCGTGATGGCCGTGATGACCGTCTTGAGCTGGAACGTGATCTGGAAGACGGGGACCGAGAGGTTCCGAGCGGCGACGTAGCTGCAGGGGAGGGTGCGGCGAGTCAGCTGGGAGCCTCGTCGTCGAGGAGCTCGAGAGGGGGAGAGAGAAGGAGACGCACATGAGGTTGTTCTGAAGCGCAAACAGGACGGCCGGGACCGCCATCTTCCACCAGTCGCCGCCGAACACGTCCTCCCACAACATGCGCACGACGCCCATCCTCCTGCGCCGCAGCCACAGCCGCGGGTCGTCGAGCATGCGCATGACCTTGGGGTCGGGCTGCGGCGTGCCCTCGGGCGACACCTTGCCGAGCTTCTCGGCGACGGTCGGCGAGATGAGCTTGTGCGGCCACTGGAACTTGGCGAGGGTCGAGCGCTCGGGGAACTGGGCGCGCAGCGGCGAGACCGGGTTCGAGTCGAGGCCGTCGAACGTGACCAAGAACGAGGGGGCGCGCGCCGACGAGCGGCGGCGCAGCGAGCGGCGGTTCTGATGGTGGTGGTGGTGGTGGAGAAGCGGACGCAAGGGCGAGTCGCTCGGCGACGTGTCGTACGGGTCCTTGCCCGCCGGGTCGTCGACGCCGACCTCGGTCGCATCCGAGTAGAGCTCGGGAGAGGGGAGGGCGTGTCGAGGGGCGAGGAGGGTTGCGCGCTCCTTGAGCGTGTCGCGCAGGGCGAGGACGAGGGACAAGACCAGCTTGCCCAGCTCTGCAGGTGGGGAGGACACCGTCAGCGCTGCGCGTGGCACTCGAAGCAAGTCGATACGGTGCTCACCGGTGAGGAGGACGGCGCTCGACGCCTTGTAGTGCGCCTGGCCCGGTCGCAGCTGAGCTTGAGAGACGTGCAGGCTGCGAGCAGGGAAGAGGGGCCAGGGTCAGCTTCCACTACCTCGGCTCGAGAGGCAGGACTCGAGTGAGAGCGGGACGCACACGATGGCGAGCGCTGTAGACTGGAGGCAGACGGCGGCGAGCGAGAGAGGCCTCGCCGAGAAGAGGGAGCTCATCGTGGTGGTCGTCCTCGTTGCGCACCGGCTGTTGCGGCGGGCGTGTCGTGTGCAGCAAGAGGAGGGTCGCGGAGTGCAGGTGGTGCGCAGGCTAGCCAGCCTTGTCGTTGTCGTGGGATGCGGGACCGTCGTCGTCGCTCACCGCCAAGTTCGGCGGGTCGGGCTCATCCCGGTCCTCCGCTCGCCGCACCGTGAGGGGGAGACACGGCAGATCACTCGAGACAGGCGGGACCCGCTCGCCGGCATTGATCCAGAAGGTCGACGCAGATTGGTGCAGAAAGGGGAGAAGAAGGCGAGGGGGAGGACAAGGCGCCGGGAGGGGAAGGAGGCGTTGCGGCGGCGATCCGTCGGCGTGCTCGCCTGCCGGCTACACGGTCGGTAGCGGTCGGTAGCGGTCAATTACCGCCCGGCTCGGAAAGTCAAGGCGACGCCTTTCATTCGCGCTCGTCGACCCTCCTTGTCCTGGCCGTTGTCTCGTCCCCTGGGCCCGCCCTCTGCTCTGCGTCACGGCGCGGGAGGCTTGCAACAAGGCCTGGGTGTCTCTGGCGCCCGCACGGATGGACGCTGAGCTGCGGGCCCCGGCTCAGCTCGAGCACCGATGCAGCGGGTCGCAGCCGGCCGGGATGCGAGAGGCTCGAGGGCTCGAGGCCGTTCGGGCACGGTGCCGACCGCAGTGAGGGCGGCCTCGTCTCGAGGAGTCGTGCCTCTCACCACTTCGCTGCAGGAGCAAGCCAGCTAGCTCAAGCTGCTCCTTGCAGTCCTTGCGCCCCGACCCACCGCGCCATGTCGAGCTCACACTACCAGGCGCTGTCGGTCGCCGGCCTCGCCGACCCTCCGCCCTCGTCCACCTCGCGCACCTCGACCGACGGGGCCGGCCTCACGAGGCGGTCCTCCGTCACGTACGCCAAGCGGGCATCCGTCCAGCTCCCGCACCGCACCGACGCCGGCCTCCTCCTTCACGACCCCTCGGCCCGCGCCCGCCTCAGCGCCGTCCCCCGCAACTACCGCCGCCTGCGCCTCAGCGCCTACCTCGGCTGGTCCCTCGCCGCCATCCTCCTCGTCGCCCTCGCAGCGAGGGACGTCCCCGTCCCGGGCGAGCTGAGCGACCTGCGCCCTCTCGGCGGCGGCGTGCGGCCGAGCAGCTGGAGGAACGCGGCGGCGAGGGTGCGCAGCAAGGCCGGCGCGGCGTCCGAGGGAAGGACAGCACGGCCGACTGCAGCTGCAGGAGCGAGCGCGCATACCTCGGCGACGGCGGCGTCGGCGGCGAGCGGCGAGTCGTCGCCAGTGACCATCGTCTCAAGCTTCTACCGGGTCGACAGCGGCAAGAAGCACCGAGTCAGCGGTGCGTCCTCTTATACTAGCTCTCCTCGAAGCTCGTGAGCTGACTCGCCTCCTCGTCGCGCGCAGAGTACAACGAGTGGCTCGGCAACTTTCTTCATTCCGTCGAGCTGCCGATCGTCTTCTACTGCGCGCCGTCCTTCGCCGCCTACGTCAAGAACCTGCGCGGCAACAAGGTGCGCCTCGCCTCTCTCTCTGTCTGTGCCCGTCCGAGCGAGCAGGAGCTGACGAGCGCCCCCCTCTGCGCGCAGCCGATCACGCTCATCACCGACTTCTCGAGTCCGTTCGACATGCCGCCCGTGCAGGACCTCGGCGGGCACGACTGGGCCGTGCAGCAGCACAAGATGGACCCGGAGCAGCACGTCCACGTCTCGGACGTGTACGGCGTCTGGACCGCCAAGCCCTGGATCGTCAAGGACGCCGCCGAGCGCAACCCTTACGGCAGCGAGTACTTCTTCTGGGTGCGTCCCTTTCCCTCCCTCTCTCTCTCTTTCAGGTTCGCTCTGCAGTCCCTGCACCGAGCTGACTCGTCGCTGCACACCCACGATGCAGGTCGACGCCGGCGGCTTCCGCGACTCGTCCGTCACGCACTCGTTCGTCGAGCTCCCCTCGGTCCTCTCGAACCTGTACTCGACGCTCCCGGCCGACACGGTCATGCTCGCCGCGACGCTCGGGCCCTTTGAGGAGGGCACGAGCTGGGTCAAGGACGTCAAGCGCAACGACGAGATGGACCGCACGGACCGGCTCCAGGGCGGCTGGTTCGGCGGCAAGAAGGAGGCGGTCGACATGTGGGAGCGCGAGACGAGGAGGGTCACGGTGCTGCAGAGCGCCATGGGCCGGTGCGTCCCTTTCCTCTCTCGATCGTCGGCTCCCTCGCTCGAGCGTTCGAGGCTGATTTTGGACCTTCGCAGGTTCGCCGCCAAGGAGCAGCCGGTTTGGACGATGGCAGCGCGCCTCAACTGGAAGAAGATCTACGTGCAGGTGCGTCTCGAGCTCCTCTTCGACCGCTCGCTCGAGCGCGCGCAGCTCTCTCCCTCCCTCGCTCGACCCGCACTGACCCCCTCCTCCTTGTCTGCAGAACATGGCCTACCGCTCGGGCCCCGACTGCGGCCCCGACATGTGGTTCGCCTTCGAGTACTTTGCCGACGGGCGCGACTGCGAGATCCCGGCGTGGAGCGGCCCCGAGTACGCGCGGCTCGAGGCAGAGGAGCGCGAGGCGGCGAGGGCTGGGCAGCACATGGAGGGCGGGATCGTCGGCGGCGGCGACGAGGTCGGGTGGGAGGGCCTTGCTCAGCGGTGAGCTGGCTCTGACGAGGAGATCGAGCGCGCGCCTGGAGCGCGCCTCGCCCTGTAGCTCAAGATTCGGCCTGTTGTCCCTCTCCCTCTTTACCTGTTCGAGTTCACGTTCCTGTAGCAGTCCTAGATCATCTGTATCCACACTTCGCACACTTTCTGTCTCGCCGGGCGACCGAGATGCAGAGAGAAGCGCTCCGGGGGCGCTCGAGAGCAGAGGAGGCTCGAGCAAAGGGTCTTTGCACGACGAACGACGGCACCGAGGAGATAGACGAGGGCTACAAGAGGATCTAGTAAAGGCGAAGGGGACTTCGACGAGCTACACAGTGCGAGAGGGGGTATGCAGAGGAGGAATGAGAGGAGGAGGTCGGGAGGGGGAGGAGGAGGGGGAGGGTCGCTCACGCATGCTGCGAGCACGAGAGGCAGGTGCCGGCGAAGCAGATGCCCTTGCCGGGGATGCTGCGAGCGAGGCGCAGTCGTCAGGACGAGCTCGCTCGAGCACGAGCGAAAGAGAGAGAGAGGGGGGACGCACCAGAACCGAGTGTTGCCCGCGCCCTGGTCGCACGGCTCTCCGATCTGGACGCGCACGGCGCCCGACGGCGGGCGGCAGCGGTTCTTGTAGCACGTGTAGCCGAGCGACTCGTCGCAGGGGAGCGACGCGTCGCAGTACGGCTCGAGCGTCTTGAGCGTGCACAGCGCCTCGCAGGTCCCGCCGACGCACGAGAGGCCGGTTTGGCTGCAGGCGAAGGGCAAGGGGTCAGCTCGAGTTCAGAGAAGGGTGGAGCAAGGAAGGAGAGCGAGGGACGCACCAGCAGGCGTTGGCGTTCGGGTCGCACGAGCCGCCGAACGGGACGCTCGGGGCGCAGGTGAGCGGCCCGACGGCGGCCTGGGTCGCGCCGACAGCCTGGGCGGTCGTCTCGGGGCTCGCCGCCTCGGTGTTGGAGATGGTGACGGTGAGCAAGTCCTGGACGACCTCGGGGACGGCCGTGAGGAACGTCTGGCTCGCCGGGTCGGCAGAGATGGTCGGCGAGCCGACGGACTCGGCGCGGCGGTGGCCCCTGCAGGAGGTCGGGAGCGTCAGCAATTGCTCCTTGTGAGGCTCGAGAGGGTGCGGGAGAGGACGCACCAGGCGCGCTTCTGACGGAGGTGGCCCGGGACCCGCCCATCGTGGCCCGACGAGGCGAGAGCACCGACCGCCGACAAGGCGGCACCGAGGAGGACGAGAGTCGAGCGCATGGCGGCTGCTGAAGTGGCTGTTGAGCTTGTGCGAGGCGCTTCGGGGGCGAGGGCGAGGCTGGGCTGGACGACGAGGACGACGAGCTGTTCGCGGCCGGGAGGAACGAGTGACGAGGGTGCGGGTGGGCGTGTGTGTCGGCGAGAAGGCTGCAGGTGCACAGGAGCAGACCGGCTGCTAAGGGAGGAGCTGTGTAGCTGGTGGTGGTCGGCCGTGAGACGAAGCGGGAGCACGAAGAGGCTCACTCGTCCTGCCCGGCGCGAGCGATGAGGTCGAGGCCTGGAGAGCCCGAAAGCGGGCGAGCGAAAGCCACATGCACAGGCGGGTGGGCTTCTGCGACAAGCTTGTCTCGCGGAACAAGACAAGCTGCTGAACGAGGAGGCGAGCTGGAGCAAGGCCGGGCGAGGAAGGCGCGCTCTCGCTCGCCGTCACAGCACCCTGCTCGCCTGGGCCTTCATTGCCACCGATTGAGCTTGTTTCAACCGCACCGCCGGCACCAGCAAGCGGTGATCCCGGCCGCACCCTCGACCAAGATCGGCCCCCGCTCCGCCGCGTCGCCGCTTTCGACCCAGATGAACGGCCCGCGTCCAACACGGCCACAAGGCGAGTCGACGAGATCGGCGTGCACTCGAGTGCGCTCTGGACTAGACCGCCCGCAGGTCCGGCGCAGGCCCAGCGTCAATTGCTGCCCGCTCGTCCTCCTCCTCCTCCCACCTCAGGCTCTCCTCGGCTCCACCTCTCGTTCCCCGTCGCCTGCTTCCTCTTCGTCGTCGTCAAGCACACGTGCCACCTAGAGTGATCGGCTGGTCCTCTTCACTCGACGGTCGTCCTCGTGCGTCACTGTTCCTCCGCCCTCCCCTCGCCGCCCTCGCTTCGACGAAGCTGACCTCCCAACCTCTCGCCCTGCAGCTCCCACTCGCCTATCCGGCACCACTTCTGTACCCCTCGATCCGGCAGCGCCAACGTCCAGCCGCCGCCATGGCCGCCCGCACCACCTTCGCCCTCTTCCTCCTCCTCGCCGTCCAGGCCACGTCGGCGCTCGCTCAGGTCTTCAACTGCGTCGGCGGCACCGTCTTCATCATCGCCCACCCGGACGACGACCTCCTGTTCCAGGCGCCCGACCTGCAGACCGACGTCTCGAGCGGGGCGTGCATCACGACCGTCATCCTCACGGCGGGCGACTCGGGCACGTCGGGCTCGAGCTACGCCCTGAGCCGCGAGCAGGGCAACGGCGCCGCGTACGCCCAGATGGCCGGCGTCGGCTCGAGCTGGACCGAGTTCACGACGTCGTTCGGCGGGCAGCAGGTCCTCGTCACGACGCTCGCCGGCGCGCCGCACATCCAGCGCGTTCACTTCCGCCTCCCCGACGGCAACATGGACGGCTCTGGGTGCGTTCCCTCCCTCTCTGATCCCTCGACGTAAGAGCGAGGCCCGGGCACTGACGCAGGACCTTGTGCTCCGCAGCTTCCCCTCGACGGGCTACCAGTCGCTCCGCAACCTCTACTTCGGCTCGATCTCGTCCATCCGCAACCAGCCCGGCACGGCCACCTTCACCCTCTCGTCGCTCAAGCGCGCCCTCGGCGAGATCCTCACGGCCCGTCAGCCCTCCTGGGTCCGCACGCTCGACAACTTGTCCGACTTTGACGCCGGCGACCACGCCGACCACCTCGCCTCGGCGCGCATCGCGACCGAGGCGGCGAGCCAGTTCTCGAACGCGTCGACGGCCGGTTACATGGGCTACCCTGCGCAGGTGCGTCCCTCTCTCTCCACTTCCTGAGGTCCGTCGGCTGCGGCAGCAGGAGCTGACGCTCGAGCCCCTCGCAGAACTTTGCGCCGACGATGGGCCTCGACGACCCGGCATTCTTGAGCAAGTGCGACGCCTTCTTCGCCTACACGCCCTACGACTACGCCGAGTGCCAGTCGCTCTCGGCGTGCTGGTCGGCCGGCCGCGGCGAGACCTACTGGCTCCTGCGCCAGTACATCGTCAGCGAGGACCTAGCCGAGCAGTCGTACATCGGGTCCGCCGAGACGCCCGTCGTGCTCCCCGAGGACCTCGACAACGTCGCGCCGCTCGGCCAGGTCTTTGCCTCGAGCGCGTCGTCGGTCCAGCCTGCGTCGGCCGCCGTCGACGGCAACGTCCAGGGCTACCCGGGCAACTACTCTGCCGAGTGGGCCTCGAACGGCGAGGGCGTCGGCGCATGGTGGGGCGTCCTGTGGGCCGACACGTACAACATCTCGGCCGTCGCGCTGTACGACCGCATCAACTCGAACGACTGGATCCAGGGCGGCACGCTCGAGTTCTCGGACGGCTCGACCGTCTCGTTCGGCGCGCTCGCCAACGACGGCTCGGCGACGCTCGTCTCGCTCGGCGGCTCGGTCGTCACGCGCTCGATCAAGATGACCGTCACGAGCGTGTCGGCGGCGACGGGCTCGGCCGGCCTCGCCGAGTTCAAGGCGTTCGGCGTGCTGTGTCCTGGCTGCACGCCGGGCAGCTCGATCGACGACGGCGCGACGACGACGACGACGAGCTCGGGCGTCGTGTCAGGCAACGGCGCGTACGCCGACCTCGCCCTGTCGGCGCACGCCTTTGCGTCGTCGAGCTTCGCACAGCAGGGCGCCGACCGCGCCATCGACGGCGTCATCAGCGGCTACCCGGCCAACTCGTCGGCCGAGTGGGCGTCGTACAACGAGCGCACGCCGTGGATCAACCTCACGTGGGACGCCTACTACATGGTCGACTCGATCGTCCTGTGGGACCGCCCGAACCAGAACGACTGGGCGACGAGCGCGACGCTCGCCTTCTCGGACGGCTCGTCGGTCCCGGTCGGCGCGCTCAACAACGACGGCTCGGCGACGGTCCTCAACCTGTCGACGCCGGTCAACGTCTCGTCGATCAAGCTCCAGGTGACGAGCGCCGGTCCGAGCAGCTCGTCGGTCGGCCTGTCCGAGATCGCGTGCTTCTACTCGCAGCCGCAGACGCCCGTCAACCTCACCGTCGTCGGCCGCAACCCGGGCCAGGACGCGCCCGTCGTCGGCGACCTCGACAACGAGGACTGGTCCGACGACCTCGCGCTCCAGAACGCGACCGTCCTCGTCTCGTCGTCGGCGCCGGGCCAGCCGGGCGAGAACGCCATCAACGGGCAGCTCGGCGGCTACCTCGAGGACGGCTCGGGCGACGACTCGCTCGAGTGGTCGTCGAACAACGAGGGCCAGGGCGCCTTCTTCAACATCTCGTGGCCGTACCCGGTCAAGGTCGCCCAGGTGTCGCTCTACGACCGGCCCAACCTCGTCGACCAGATCACGGGCGCCGTCCTCATCTTTGACGACGGGTCGTTCGTCAGCACGGGCGCGCTGTACAACGACGGCTCGGCGACCAACATCTCGGTCCCGGGCATCCTCACGACCTCGATCAAGATGCGCGTGACGGCCGTCTCGCCGTCGACCGCTGCGTGCGGCCTGTCCGAGTTTGCTGTCTACGGCTCAATCCCGTGCGTCCTCTCTCTCTCTCCCTCTCTCTCGCAGGCTCGGGCCGAAGCTCACCTCGAGCTCGTGCGCCCGCAGGAGCCTCCTCGCCAACAGCACCGACCCGCTCAACTCGACGCTCCCCCTCAACTCGACGCTCCCGCTCAACTCGACGCTCCCGCTCAACTCGACCGTGCCGCTCAACTCGACCCTCGGCCTCAACTCGACCTTCCCAACCAACGCAACCTCGTCTCTCCTCCCGAATGCGACCTCGTCCCTCCTCCCGAACGCCACCTCGTCGCTCTTCCCAAACGCCACCTCGTCGTCCCTCTTCGGTTCGGCATCGATGAACGCCTCGGCGAGCAGCACCCTGAGCTCCAACTCGACCATCACGTCGTTCCTCCCGAGCTCGACCGGGTCGGCGAGCCTCAACATGTTGTCGACGGCCTTCAACTCGTCGGCGTCGGCATCTACCAGCGGGAGCAACTCGTCGTCGTCATCGCTGTCGGCCACGGCGAGCGGGTTCAACTCGTCGAGCGTCCTCCCGAGCGCGACGAGCAACGTCTCGTCGAGCCTCTTCCCCTCGAGCACCGGCACCGACTCGTCAAGCCTGCTCCCGTCGAGCACGAGCAACAGCTCGTCGAGCCTGCTGCCGTCGAGCACCGGCAACAGCTCGAGCCTGGCGTCGGCGAGCGCCAACTCGACGAGCACGATCTCGAGGTCGGCGAGCGCCTCGAGTACGCTCTCGGCGTCGTTGAGCTCGACCAACGCCAGCATGTCGTCGACGCTCAGCGCCAACGCGACGTCGTCGAGCGTGCTCTCGAGCGGGTCCGTCTCGGCGAACGCGACGTTGAGCTCGGCGGCGTCCTCGTCGACGGTCCGTGCGTCGTCGTCCGGCAGCAACTCGACGGTCCTCGCCAGCTCGACCGCATCCGCCTCGCTCAACTCGACGACGCTCGCCTCGGCGAGCTCGAGTCGCGCATCGGCGTCGGCCAACTCGACCCTCGCGAGCGCGAGCGCGACCTTGTCGGCGTCCAACTCGTCAACGCTCCTCATCCCGACGTCGTCCTCCCTCGCCTCGAGCTCCGTCTCGCGCAACGCCTCGTCGTCGGCGCTGCCGACCAGCTCGGTCGCCAGCTCGGTCGCCAGCTCGGTCTCGTCGTCGTCGTCGTCGGTCGCGTCCAGCATCAAGGTCAACTCGACGTCGGCACTGCCCTCCTCGACCGTCGCCTCGAGCTCGTCGATCCTCCGGTCCTCGTCGAGCGTCATCTCGAGCGTCGCACCGTCCTCGTCGTCGCGCCCGGCGTCGTCCTCGGTCGTCTCGTCGTCGTCGTCGTCCTCCCTCCTTCCTCCCTCGACCGGCATGGTCACCTTGACGCGCTCTTCGTCGACCGTCGCCTCGTCGACGGCCGCACCTTCCTCGTCGTCGACCCTCAAGCCCTCGTCGACGTCGACCACGCCGACCGGCCTCCCGACGGCGACCGCCGCGGGCACCGTCAACATCGCCCGCCTCCCGGGCGTCGTCGCCAAGGCCTCGTCGTCGATCGCCAAGTCGCCTCCCGCGGGCGCGATCGACGGCAGCTACGGCGGCGTCTCGTGGCTCGGCTTCGGCAACGCCGCGCAGGAGTGGGTCTCGACGGGCACCAAGGGTCAGTGGCTCGAGCTGTCGTTCCCGGCGCAGTACACCCTCAAGGACGTCTTCCTCGTCGGGCGCGTCAACTACTTCCAGACCATCACGTCGGCGACGCTCAACTTTACCGACGGCACCGTCATCACGCTCCCGACCGGCGTGCCCTCGAGCGGCGGGCACGTCTCGCTCGGTGCGGCGGGGCTCACCGTCTCGGGCGTGCGCCTCACCGTCACGGGCACGAGTGCGACGACGTCGCAGGCTGGCCTGTCCGAGATCGAGCTCTGTGCGTCTCTCGCTTTCCTCTCCCTCTCTCTCCTCGTCGGCGGCTCGAGCTGACTTTGCCTCGCTCTCTTTTCGCGCGCGCAGACTCGAAGGCTCCTCCTCTCTTCAGCGCCATCATCGGCCAGCTTGGGCGCTAGACGTCTCCCTTTCCCCCTACCTGTGCATCCCTCTAGAGCGTCTCTCTCTCCTCTCCTCCTCGCACATGTATTCCTCGCAGGCGGTCGTTCCTCAGTCTCGCAGTCAAAGCCTGTATCCCCTCCTCACCTCTTGTAGCCATAGATACCCACGCGCAACCTGCACCCGAGTTTATGCTCCTCGTGCACATAGCGAGCCGAGAGCAGGAAGCGAGGAGGCCGTTCTCGAGCAGGCTCTCCTCCTCTCTCGCTCACGCTCGTGCGCACAGACTCGAACGACGATGCTTTTGTACTGTCATGCGGTGAGAGGGGAGAGAGGGAGAGAGGTGCGGTGCGAGAGCGCTACAGAGTGCGACGAGGCTCTATGAAGAGGGGACGAGACAAGACGACGACGGGCGCGAGGCGCGCACGGACCCCTCGCTCGAAGCTCACTGCTTCTTGTCCTTGTCGTCGTCGCAGACGGCCTCCTTGGCCTTCTTGACCTTCTTCTTGCCGGCTGCGAGCGTGAGGAGGGAGGGTGTCGGCGCGAGGAGGGAGGAGAGCGGTGAAGAGGGAGGGAGGGAGGGAGAAGGGAGGAGCGAGGAGGGCGGGGGACGGACCCGTCAGCACGACTCTTTCCTCGACTCGGGCTCAAGAACGGCCAAACCAGCGCCGCGCACCTTTCCACAGGTCGCCCAGCAGCGAGTGCTTGTCGTCCTCGGCGCCCTCCTTGACGCCCTGCGCCGCCTTGTCCCCGCCGCCCTCGACGGCCTCGCCGAGGTCCTCCTTGACGCTCTCGAACCGCTCGCGCGCCTCGTCGAGCTTGTCCTCGACCGACGCGCTCGCGCCCTTTGCCGCGCCCGCGGCGGCAGCGGCAGCGGCGGCGGCGCGCGCCTTGTCGGTCGCGGTCGACGAGATGTCGTCGCTCATGGTGCTCCACCACTGGGGCTTGTCCGGCGCGCCCTCGCGCGGGGGAGGGGTCGCGACTTGGGGCTCGTCGGCTGCTGGAGAGGGCGAGGCGGCGGCGCCTGCGCCTGCGGAAGAGGCGGAGGAGGACGGGGTCGTGCGGCGGGTCGAGGAGGACGAGGAGGGTGAGGAGGTGGAAGAGGAGGCGGACGGGTAGTGCGCCGTCGAGCCGGGCATGTCGGTCTCGGCGACGAACTGCTCGAGGATGCGGCGCTGGGCGGGCGAGAGAGACCTGCGACGGCGAGGGAGAGAACGGCGCGAGGGTCAGCTCAGCGCTCGCTCCGAGTGCGGGCAAGACGAGGAGAGAGAGAGGGGGGGGAGACGCACCTCGGCATGGTGACGTTGAAGCGCACGACGAGGTCGCCGTGGTCGTCCTTGTACAGCTTCTTGACGCCGCGCCCGCGGAGGACCATCTCCTCGCCGGGCTGGGTCCCCTGCGGGACGCGCACCTCGACGTCGCGGTCGAGCGTCTGGACGGGCGCGCGCCCGCCGAGGATGGCCGTGTAGAACGGCACGTTGACGTTCTGGTACAGGTTCGAGCCCTGGCGCGAAAAGACCTTGCTCGGCTGGACGTTGATGCGCACGAACAGGTCGCCGTTGCGGCCGGCCTTTGCGCTCGACCCGCCCGCGGTCAGCGGCGCGTCGCCCTTGCCGTCGAGGCGGATCTTCATGCCGTCGTCGACGCCGGGCGGGATCTTGACCTCGACGGTGCGGCGCTCGCGCACCTTGCCGACGCCGGCGCACGTCCCGCAGTTGCTGCCGGGCGGCGCGACGCTGCCGGACCCGCCGCACGCCGAGCACGTCGAGGCCATCTGGAACCCGCTCTGGATCGTGAACGTGCGCGTGCCGGACCCGCCGCACGAGCCGCACTGGGCCTTGTGCATGCCCTCGCGCAGGCCCGAGCCGTGGCACGTGTGGCAGTCGACGACGGGCGAGATGGCGATCGTGCGCGACGCGCCCTTGGCCGCGTCGAGGAACGGGACAGAGATCGACACCTCGATGTCGTCGCCGACGGGCACCGACTGGCGCGGCCCGCCCGCCGACCCGCCGCGCCCGAACGCGCCGAACAGCGACTCGAAGATGTCGGCGCCGCCCGGCCCGCCCGAACCGCCGCCCATGCCGCCGCCGAAAAAGTCGCCAAAGCCGGCGCCGCCAAAGGACGAGGTGGCGCGCGCGTAGGCGTCCGAGTCGAAGCCCGGCTGGGTCGACGCCGAGCCGAACCGGTCAAAGTCGGCGCGCTTCTTGTCGTCCGAGAGGACCTGTTACGTCGAGAGGTTTCGAGTCAGTCGGGCCGCTCGACGAGGTCGGCGAGGGGACAGGGAGGGAGGGAGGACGCACATCGTAAGCCTCCTGGATCTCGACAAACTTCTCCTTCGCGTCCTTCTCGGTGCTCGAGTCGGGGTGGTAGCGTTTGGCGAGCTGCGTCGGGGGAGTCTCGGCGTCAGCTATGCCCTGAATGAGGATGGTAGGAGGGAGAGAGAGAGGGACGCACGCCATAGTAGGCCTTCTTGATCTCGTTGGCCGACGACTCTTTCTTGACGCCGAGGACGCTGTACGGGTTCTTGTTGAGGGCGCGGGTGCTCGAGGCGTGGAACGAGCGCTGCGCACACACAAGGGCGAGGGTGAGCTGCCAGTCGGGGCGAGCGAGCAAGAGGAGAGAGGGAGAGAGGGAGAGGAGGACGGACCGAGGACGAGGGTGCCGAGCGACGGCGAGCGAGGGGCTGCTGCTCTGTGGTCCAGCCGTTGAGGGTGCTCTGTGTCGAGCGGCTGCGGGTGGTGGTGGTCGAGGGAGCGGCGGCGGCCGATGAGAAGGAGCGGCGAGAGAGCGGGAGCTGGGCGGGGGCGGTCGCTGCTGCCGAGGCTGCTGCGGCGGCTGCTCGGGCAGGCTGCTGTGCGAGGTGCACGAGGGCCGGTGGGCGGGCCATGGCGGTGCGCAGGGAGCGGTGGGGTGGACGAGCGAACCGACGTCGAGCGGAAAGTCGAGGAAGCGGTCGACCGAAATCCGTCCAGCCGGCGCTCCCCGCTCTGGTGCTGCTTGGCTGGTACTGTCCTCTGTACCAGCTCCTAATCAATCTGTACAGCCGATCAGCGCAGCTCTAGCGAGAGGAGCCGGAGCCGAGGTCTGGGAGATTCGCCTCGTCGCTGCTCTCCGCTCCCTGTCGGCTCTCTCGCTCTCACGGCCAGCTTCCAGCTCGACAGCGACCAGCTCATCGAGCCCACGAGCACCGCCATGGCACCCTGGCTCCAGGCTCTCGCGCACCACCCCGTCTGGACCCTCCCTCCGCCAGCCTCGTCCTCGTCGTCCAACGACCTCGCCCGCTCGACCGCCGCACCACCACCAGGCGCACCAGCAGCAGCCCACGCTGCACTCGGCCGCTCGTCGTTGACGGCGGCCCCGCTCTCCCAGTCCGCCTCGAGCCGCTCCCTCTTCGGCCTCGCCAACCCGCCCTCGCCCTCGCCCTCGTCCTCGCCGACCAAGCCGCACCCGCTCAAGCGCAGCCGCTCGTCCCACGCCACCGCCTCGACCGCCAAGGGCGCAGAGCGCCGCATCAAGGGCGGCCGCACCACCCGCGTCGCCGTCGTGCGCGGGACCGACCTCGTCGTCGCCGTCGGCAGCGAGCTGCGCATGGCGAGCCTCGCTCAGGTCAAGAGCCGCGCGACCGAGGCGGGCGAGTTGCCTGCAGAAGACATCGACCTCGGCGAATACAAGGTGCGTGCCCGCTTTCTCCCTCCCCTCCTCGCCGCCGCCGCTCGTCCCCGGCTCACCCTCCGACTCTGTCGCTCGCAGGTCTTGAACGCGCCCGCCGTCACGTTCGAGATCCAGCAGCTCGTCGTCAACCCGACATCCAAGCTGCTCGCCGTCGTCGGCGCTCACTCGGTCGTCGTCGTCGTCCTCCCGCGCCGAGGGTGGACCAACACGGTCAGCAAGACGCTCGAGTGCCGGTGCGTCCCCTCGATCCAGCTGGCGGCCGCTGGCCATACACGGCCTGCGTCGCGCCTGGAGCTGACGGTCGATGTCCGCACAGCTCGCTCCCCGTCGGCGCCTTCTACCACGCGCTCCCCGGCTCGCCCGCCGTCGCGTCCGTCCTGTGGCACCCGCTCGGGCACGACGCGTCGTCGCTCGTCGTCCTCACGTCGGACGCGACCCTGCGCGAGTACACCGTCTCCGAGTCGCTCGACGAGCCCGCGCAGGTGCTCTCGTTCGTGCCCGGCGGTGCGGGCGCGGGTGCGGGCGCGGGGAGGAAGGGCGGGTTCGGGCTCGACGCGGTCGAGAGGGACGCGAGGACGGCCGTCGCGCTGTGCGTTGGCGAGGGCAGGGGCGACTGGGGCCCGCTGACGCTGTACGCGCTCATGCGCAACGGCGACGTCGTGTCCATGTGCCCGTTCCTCCCCAAGAAGGCGTGCGTCCTCGCTCTCGCCCTCGTCTCCTCTCGGCTCGCTCTACAGACCCGCAGACTGACTTGAAGTTGGTGATCATGCGCAGGTCGCTCACGCCCAACTACGTCCACGCCCTGTCGGCCTTCGTCTCGACCAAGGTCGACTACCTCTCGACCGCCTCGCCCTTTCCCGCGCTCGAGAAGCGCTACAGCCTCCAGCAGCAGTACGTCAGCTCGCTCGTCCGCCAGGTGACGACCTCTGCGCCGCCCGCCTTCGCCACCGACCCCGACCGCGCCGACGACGACGACGCCGACGAGGAGCGCGACCCGTCCACTCCGCGGGACGTCGTCTCGCCATCCCGCCCGGCCCTCGCGCCCCGCCTCCAGGGCCCGTTCCTCCTCCAGCCCGCGCCCGCAGAGCTCGACAACGGCGCCGACGGCGCGGCGTGCGACCTCGCGTACCTCGCGTCGTCGTCGTCGTCGGGCGGCGCGGCGGGCGCGGGAGAGAGCGAGGGCGACGAGGGCGAGGGAGTCGGCGTGCTCGCCATCGCGTACCGCGACGGCAAGGTCGACCTGTGCCTCGAGGTCGAGAAGGTCGAGGCGCGCTTCGTCGGCGAGGCGCCGCCGCCCGTCTCTGCGGCCGCGCCTTCGTCTCGCTCGGGCGCGCTCGTCCTGCGCAACCGCTCGACGCCCCGGCGCGGCGGCGGCGGGTTCGGCGCCGCCAACCTCGACTCGGACGACGACGACGACGAGCCCGCCGCCGCCGGCGACGACGAGCCAGCCGACCTGCCGACGCTCGCCGTCTTCGAGTCGATCGACCTCGGCCTCGCGACGGCGCTCTCGCCCGCCGGCTCTTCGCACGTCGTCGCGCGCGCGCTCGCGCACAACGCGCCCGTGCTCGTGCGCGACCCGCTGTACGGCGCCGACACGCTGTACGTGCGGCACGCGCTCGGCGCGCACTGCCTGTTCCTCGGGCCGTGGCTGGGCCCGATGGGCGAGGCGCTGAGGGGCGCGGCGAGGGAGGACGAGGACGAGGAGGCGCTCGAGAGGGAGCTGAGGGAGGGAGTGCTCGAGGCGCAGGGAGGGACCGAGGTGTGCTGGGTGCTCAAGACGGTCGGCGCGGGCGGCGAGGAGGAGGAGGGCGAGGACGAGGGCGCCGCCGCCGCCGCGCAGCCCGTAGAGGGCCTCGCGCTCCTCAATGACGTGTACCTCGGGTACTCGCTCGTGCTCGTCACGGCGGCGCTGCAGCCCGTCGGCGTTGAGCTCGCGCTGCGCATCGACGCCTCCGCGACCGCGTTCGACGACGCGCCTGCCGCCGCCGCCGCGCCCGCCAAGCCCGCTGCCGCCATTCCGACCGAGCCCGCCTACGTCTCGCTCCTTTCCCAGACCCCCTTCACCGTCCCGCCCTTCCTCGCCCGCCTGCGCACCGCCCTCCCCGTCCTCACTCGCCTCCCAACCACGCGCGACGAGCTGCGCATCACGCCCGACACGCTGCGCCAGCTCGGCAAGCACGTCCAGGCGGCGCAGACGGCCATGCGCGACCTCGTCGCCGCGTCGGGCGTCGTCTCGGCACGCGTCGAGCTCCAGATGAGGGAGCTCGTGCGCCAGGTCGACAAGGTGCGCGAGCTCGACGCGCGGCGCGCCGAGCTCGGCAAGAGCGTCGGTGCGTCGGGTGCGCCGGGCGCCGTCGAGCAGCGGGTGCGCGCTGCCGAGGAGAAGCAGCTCGCGCTGCTCGCGCGCACGGACCGCGTCCTGCAGCGGCTCGTCGAGGGGCACCAGCCGCAGGTGAGCGCCGTCGAGCGCAAGTGGTTCGACGAGCTCGAGCGCCTCAGCGAGCAGGTCGACGGCGGCGTCGACGAGGACGAGGACAGGAGCTGGTCGGCCGCGGTCGCGGCGGCGGCGGGAGGTGTGGCGGGCGGCGCGCCGCTCGCGCTCAGGGCGCAGCGGCTCGAGGCGCAGATGGAGCTGCTGCGTCCGGCGCTCGAGGAGCTGCGCCGCAAGGAGGAGGCGAAGCGTGCGGCGGGGACGCCGGCGCGGAACGGTGCGGGCGGGATGGGCCAGTCGCAACTCGCTCGGGTCGAGGGCTTGCTGTCCGACGAGTGCGTCCCCCTCTCTCTCGCTCTCTTGTGTCTGTCTTCAAGGCGCAGCGACTGACTGTTCGCCTCCTCGCTCGCAGGGCAAAGGTCCTCGCCGACGCCAAGCGCAAGGTCGAGCGCCTCTCGAGCGCCCTCGCCTCGGCCTCTCTTGTCGGCTGAACTGCAACGCCGCGTGTTCTCTATTCTCTGCTACTCGCGAGCCGCCTGCCCTTGGTCTGAACGAGTCTCGACGGCGAGGGAGAGCGCGCGAGAGAAAGGAGAGGGAAGCGCGAGGCGGCAAGCGCGCGCGCAAGACCCGTCTCCGAAATTGGCAGCCAGTGATGAGGATGCTTGACTGGCCAACCAAAGGCGACAGCTTGCGGCTAAAGGCGGCAGCGAAGCGCGCTCTCACCAAGGTGGACGCCGCTCAATGGCTCGCTCTCTCGACCGCACCAGCTCCTTCACTGACGACTGCCATGACTGCGAGGTACACGTGTGAACAGGTGCGTCCCCTCGAGCAGCGGCGCAGGTGCCGCGGCGAGCTCCCCCGCCTCGTCCTCCTCGTCGCTCCATCCAGCTGACGACCACCTTCTCCTCGTACGCAGGTCTTCGGCTGGCTGGGCACGGTGCTATGGTGCATTCAGCTCGTACCTCAAGTATGGCTCAACTACAAGCGCAAGACGACGCAGGGCCTGGCGCCACTCCTCTAGTGCGTCCCGCACCGTTCCTCCCTCTCTGCCTCCCTCCCTCAGCCTCGCAGAGTGTTGCAGTGCCTCACAGCGTGTTACAGGAGGGCTCAGAGCGGCCGAGCAGACTGGGCAATGCAGCTGGGTGCCGTCGAGCGAGCACTGACCCTCTCTCCCTCGTCGACCTGCAGCATCTCGTGGACGCTCTCGGGCGCGTGTCTCGGCATCTTTGCCATCGTCCAGAACATCAGTATCCCGATCAGTGCGTTCTCTTTCGCTCTGCCTGCTTCCCGGAGCCGCGCTGACCCTTCCCACCGTCCCTCGCCCACCTCGACCTCTTTCTCTTCCTTCGCCCTCTCCCTCCTTCTCGCCCTCGCCCACACGTTCGCCCTCGCAGTCGTCCAGCCGCACTGCTACGGCGCACTGTGTGCCGTCATCTTCTGCCAGATGCTCTTCTACGACAAGGGCTTTCGCTGGTTCAGCGCGGTCGGCACCTTCCTCCTCTACGCCGTCGCGTGCAGCGGGTTCGAGGTCGGCATGGTCTACGCTTCGAGGGTGCGTCCACTTTCTCTTCTCCTCGCCTGCTCGCTCGCGACGCTGACTCGAGCGTCGCCCGCAGTTCGTCGAGCACCACCACCACAGCGACGGCTTGACGATGCTCTGGGGCATCTTGAGCGACATCTTCCTCTTCGTCGGCTTCGTGCCGCAGTTCTACGAGATATACAAGGCGCGCGAGGTCTATGCGCTCTCGTACCTCTTCCTCGCAATGGTCCGTCCCCTCTCACTGTCGAGCCGGACGCAGTCGAGCTCTCGTCGCTCACGCTCTCTCGCCCCTGCAGGACTCGCTCGGCGCCGTCTTCTCCATCATGAGCCTCGCGTTCAAGGACTCGTTCGACGGCATCGCCTTTGCCGGCTACGGTGCGTCCCCCTCCCGCCTCCCTCTCCCTCTCGCCGCACCCGCACTGACCCTCCCTCCCTCCCTCCTCGCAGCTGTCGTCCTCCTCGCCGAGATCGTCATCTTCCTCCTCGCCCTCGTCCTCAACCCGCGAGCGCGCCGCACGCGTGCAGAGCTGCAGAGCGAGCCGGGCTCGCGCGACTCGTCGTGCGCGAGGGCGGGCCCACTTGAGAAGGTCGATGTCGAGGCGCAGCGGGCGGGCGCTCGGGCGGGCGAGGCGAGCGAGGGCGCACGAGCTGAGCGGGACGAGAAGATGGGCGGTGAGCGGCGGCGGGCCGAGGTCGGCGAGAGCGAGGAGGCAACGGCGCGAGCGTTGCCGCACGACGAGGGCGTCGGGCTGCCGGTCAAGGTCGAGCCAGCACGGGCAGCATAGACGAGACGAGGCTCTGTAGACTCTCTGTTGTGCATAGGCCCCTTGACGACGTTCTCATCGAGACTGTGAGCGAGAACGAGAACGAGAACTGCGACGACGTTTCAAGCTAGGCCTCCTCCCGCTCGGACCCTCCCTCGACCCTCCTCCTCGACCCTCCTCCTCAGCGCCCGACCTGCCCGAGGCGCGCCGCAAGCAGCATCGCCGTCTTTGCCGCCCCAGACCGGAGCGCGCCGGCCTCTGCGCTCTCCTCGACGTGCTGCACCGCCGCCGACGTCTTGACCTCGTTCCAGTTGGCGACGACGTAATCGAGGACGGCGTCGCGCACGGCTGGGTACACGGTCGCGACGTCTCCGTACAGCTCGTACAGGGCGTTGGTCGGCGTGAGCCGCGACACGAGGTGGGCGAGCGCGAGCTGCTTGAGGTCGTCGAGCGAGAGGTAGTCGGCGAGGCGGTAGACCGACTTGGGCGAGGCAGGGGTTGGGGAAGGGAGGGAGAGGAGGACGTCTTGCGACTCCTGGGTCGGGCGCAGCATGTCGAGGCGGGAGGAGCGCGCGAGGGAGAGGTCGTTATGCGGGTCGAGGTAAGTCGAGACGAGCGGGGCGAACAAGATGTGGCGCGTCTGCAGCCAGACGAGGACGGCGAGGTACGTCGTGTACGACGTGTCCGTGATGGCGATACGCTTGTAGTGCGCGAGCGGCTTGGCCGAGCGCTCGTCGGCGTCCGACTCGAGGTCGGCGGCGTCCGTCTCGGCGTCCGAGTCGTCAAAGTCGTACGAGATCTGCTCCGCCGGCTCGTTCGAGAGCTCGGCGACGGTCGACTTGCCCTCGACAAAGTCGGACGAGAGGAGGTCCTTGAAGAAGGGCGAGGAGGCGGACAGGAGGGCCTGGGTCGTCCAAAGTTGGCGGCCGAGCTGGGTGAAGTCGAGACAGGCGTCGTTCGGGGCTTGGTGGCGGGCCGTCGCTGCAGAGGGAGTATGCGTCAGCTTTGCACCGCGCTGTTATGACTGTGGATCGAGAAAGAGGAGGACGCACAGCTGCAGAAGGAGGCCGCGCTGCTGAGACGACGTTCGAGCTCCTGCGACCGGCGCACCCAAAGCAGAACGTCTGCCTGCGCCGTGTAGACCTGCACCTCGATCATGTACCAGTCGGCGCCGATGATCGCCTGCGGAAGCGGCGAGCTGACGACGTGCCCGTCCTCGGCGAAGGACCCGTCGTCCAACTGGACGACGCTGAAGGCGTTGTCGAACTGGGCGGCGCCTGCAGCCGAATGGCGGAAGCTGACGCTGCACTGCGAGATCCTGATGGCGCCGGCCTCGCCCCAACTGAGGACGAGGTGCTTGCTCGCCTCGTCAACGTTGGCGGTGAAGGGGATGGCGAGCCCAGGGGCCTCGAAGGCGGTAGCGGTGGCCGTCTGGGCGAACGGAAGGCTGTTGGAAGACGCCTTGTAGAGCTCCATGGCGAATGGTGCTGGAGGAGCAGGAGGGAGGAGCGAGAGGGCCGGCACACTGCTCCCACAGTGTCTCATCGCTCCAGCGGCGGGGAAGAGGCCTTCGAGGAGCTGGTGCCCGTAGCCTGCTTCCCTTAGCGCACTCGCACGTCGAGAAGAGTCGCGTGCTCTTCCCCGCTGCTCGGCGACTCTCGAAGAAGCTCCCGCAGGCCGGCGGCGAGCGTCAAGTCGCTCTCGAAGCAGTTGCAGCTCGCTCGTCCTCCAGCTACGCGCTTCCCTCCTCACGCACCGACCGCCTCCTCCCTCCCCGAACCCGCACCCGCACCCGCACCGCCCGAGCCCGCCTCGCGCCTCGCGAGCGCCTGCAGCATGGCCGGCGAGTCCCGGTACTCGGCGCCGCGGATCCGGAGGTTGTACGATGCTGCGGGCGCGCAAGTCCCCGTGCGAGTCAGCCGAGGGATCGAGCTGGTGCGCGAGGTCGAGAGGGAGAGGAGAGAGAAGAGGGAGACGCACCGTTCTCGATCTTTGCGAGCGACTGGTCGAGGACGGTGAGCTTCTTGGGGAGCCAGCGCGCGTAGGCGGCGAGCGGGGTCATCTCTGCGGGTGCGGTGCGCGAGGAGGGTGAGAGAGGGCGGAGAGCGGGTGGGGAAAGGGGAGGGGAGGAGAGGAGAGTCAGCGAGTGCGCTCGAGCGAGGACGAAAGGGAGGACGACCGCCGACGCACCAGCCTGGATCTCCCTCACGAGCCTCCCAATGTGCTCGATATCGGCGAACCCCTTGCCCTTGCCCTCGCCCTTGCTGTCGTCGCCCGAGCCCGAGCCCGGCACGACGAGCGACTCGGTCAAGTTCTTGCCGACGCTCGCGATGGCGAGGCGCATGAGCTCGCCCGTCAGGTCGGCGACGCCGCCGAGGTAGTCGTCGACCGTGACGTGGAAGTAGGGCTCGGGCGCGGGCGCAGGCGCGGGCGCCGGGGCCGAGGTCGGTGCTGGGGCGGCGTCGGGCGCGGCGGACGGGTCGGCGGAGGAGGAGGAGGGCGCGTCGGCGGGCGGGGCGGGAGGGAAGAGCGAGGCTTGCGCCTGCTCGAGAGTGGGGAGGGTGTGGTGCTCGAGGTAGTAGTAGAAGGTGAAGCCCTCGAGCTGCGCGCATAAGGAGGAGCGTCAGCTCGCGCCGAGGGAGGAGGGGGGGAGAGAGCGCCGACGCACGTATTCCTGGATGCCTGGGCTGACGCTGCGCTCGTACCTGCGAGCGTAGAGAAGCGTGTCAGTCGCGACGTTCGCGAGCTAGTCGCAGCAGGCAGGTCGGGGGCACGACCCGCCGGCGCGACGCAGGCGGAGCAAGCACGGCCGACTCACCTCCAGAAGTCTGCGCCCCTCACCTCGCCCTGCAGCTTCGCAAACAGCGCCCTCAGCCCGTCCATCTTGCCCTCGGCCTCCCTCAGCACCGCCTCCCTGCCCTTTCCAGCCCCAGCCGCGCCAACGCGGTGCAGGACAAAGATGAGCTGCTTGCTGAGCGCCGTCACGTCGCGCGAGAGCTTGACGACGCGCTCGCGCTGCGCGTGGTGCGTGTCGAGCTCGGTGCGGAAGGCGGTGAAGGCTGAGAGGAGGGCGGCGGCGCGCGTGGGCTGCGGGTGCGCGGGCGAGGGGGGGGGGAGGGGGAAGGGGAGGGAAGGGGTGG
>Ga0308169_10000260_pt1 | contig 92353 bp, 75 predicted proteins | sample PhyBR1_2_FD_202139 | JGI IMG/M metagenome (GOLD analysis project Ga0308169, IMG submission 202139) | Phyllosphere microbial communities from UC Gill Tract Community Farm, Albany, California, United States - DLSLSB.R1 | ecosystem: Host-associated > Plants > Phyllosphere > Unclassified | place...
GGACAGCGGCGGTGGTGAAGGCGTTCGGGGATATCCGGGCGGCCCTTGCTGTGTTGAACGCTGAGGTTGATGGGGCGGGGTTGGTGCCGTTTTCGGTGGGGGATCCGTTGGCTGGGTTGGCGGATGGGTGCCTGGATATCTTGGCTGGTGCCCGTGAGGTGGAGGCCGGGTTCGCGGGGTTGAAGGCGAAGGCGGCGGTGAAGTATTCAGAGTCAGCTTTTGCTGTTGCCGGGCCGGATGCGCCGGTGGTGGCGCAGGAGATGGCGGTCGCTGCGGAGATCGGCTGTGTGCTGGCCCTTGGTCCGCGGGCTGCGGGCTCGTTCCTGGCCACGTCCCATGCGGTGACAGGCACGTTGCCGCGGACGCTGGCGGCTTTGCAGGCCGGGACGATTTCATGGAGCCACGCGGTGGTGATGGGCGACGAAACCGCAGGCCTTGATCCTGGCGGGGCGGCGGCGTTGGAAGCCCATTTCCTGGACCCCGAAGCACCGGACCCGGCGCGGGGCTGCCCGGCCGGGCAGTTGCCGGCGCACCGGTTCCGGGTCAAGGCCCGGACATGGCGGGAACGCCACCACGCCGAGAGCATCGAGAAGCGGCACACCAAAGGGGTGGCAGAGCGGCGGGTGGAGTTCCGGCCGGACCGGGACGGGATGGCCTGGCTGTCTGCGTACCTTCCAACGGACCAGGCCCAGGCCGGGTGGAACCGGCTCACCGCCGTCGCCCGGTCCGTGCAGGGGCCGGACGAACCCCGGACCCTGACCCAACTCCGCGCGGACACCTTTGCCGCCGCAATCCTTGGCAGCGCCAGCACGGACGCCAGCACGGACGCCAGCGGGACTCCCGCCAGGACGGACGAATGCGGGACGAACGCTCTCCCTGAAACGGCGGGCCGCACCCTGGCCCGCGACCCCGAGGGACCCGACGTGTTGCGGTCATCGATCAGGGCGCAGGTGCTGGTCACCGTCCCGGTGTGTGCGCTGCTGGGCGTGACTGATGAGCCGGCAATGCTGGACGGGTACGGGCCGGTCCCGGCGTCGATGGCCCGGCGGCTCGTCGCGGACGGTGCCGGCTCGTTCTACCGGGTGCTGGTCGACCCACGGGACGGGGCACCGCTGGAAATCGGCAGGACCAGCTACCGGGTCACGAAAGCGATGCGGACCTGGCTAAGGATGCGCGACGGCAAGTGCCCATTCCCCGGCTGCAGCAACAACTCCCTGGACACCGAAGCCGACCACCTCCTCGCCTGGGCCAACGGCGGCACCACCGGAATCAGCAACCTCGGACAGCCCTGCCCCAAACACCACAAACTCCGCCACACCACCGGCTGGAAACCCACCCCCGCGACCAAAAACGAACCACCCGGCTGGACCTCACCCACCGGCCGCCACTACCAAAGCGAACACCAGGACTGGGAACCATCGCAATGGCCCCGACTGGTTCTGGAACCAAGGCAGCCCGAAGGGAGCGTGGCCGATTCCGTGGACCTGGCGAGGGTGGGCTTCTCCCCGGGGGAGGAATGGCTCGAACGCATCCTCCACCCGCCCTCGGGGTGAGAGGCCCCCGCCTCCACCCACCCTCGGCGTGAGAGGCCCGGCCTTCCCTCCGATTGAGGTACCGCATCATCTGCCTGAGCAGCCCGGGCCCAATCCGCATGAGATGAACCCGCCCCTCCGCTTGACGGGTGCGCGCTCAATCCCAACGGCTCTCATGCCCCTCGCTATGCCCTCGCGCATCCCCGTATACCGAAGGGCAACCGCTGCAGGATAGAGGGCCACGCGCCGTCGGACTTTCGCCGTCCCCGCACGTCCGGCTAGATTCGTCAGCAAGATGACAAATTCACAGAATCCGATCCACGCCACCGCATACTGGACCACCGCCAAGGAACACGGCGAGCTCAGGGCGGAGGAGGTTCCCGCACCAGGGCCGGGCGAGGCCCTGGTGCGTGCCTTGTACTCCGGGATCAGCAAGGGCACCGAGATGGTGGTCCACGCGGGGGCCGTGCCGCCCCGGGTAGCGGAGGCTATGCGGGCTCCCCACCAGGAAGGGCAGTTTCCGGGGCCCGTAAAGTTCGGTTACCTCTCGGTGGGAGTCGTGGAGGACGGACCCGCGGAATGGAAAGGCCAGCGCGTCTTCTGCCTGAACCCCCACCAGGACCTCTACGTAGTTCCCGTGGACTCCTTGACCAGGATCCCCGACGATGTCCCCTCCCGCCGGGCCGTCCTCACCGGTACCGTGGAAACCGCCGTCAACGCGCTGTGGGAAGCCGGGCCGCGGCTGGGGGACCGGATCGCCGTCGTGGGCGCCGGCCTGGTGGGCGGCATGGTCGCCACCCTGCTGAGCAAATTCCCGCTGCAGCGACTGCAGCTGGTGGACCTCGATCCCGGGAGGAAACAGCTCGCAGACAAGCTGGGAGTGGACTTCGCGCACCCGGACAACGCGCTGGCCGACTGCGACATCGTGTTCCACTGCTCTGCATCCCAGGAAGGCCTGGAACGCAGCCTGCAGCTCGTGGGCGATGAAGGCGACGTCATCGAGATGTCCTGGTACGCCAACCGCGAGGTCACCGTCCCGCTGGGAGAGGACTTCCACGCCAGGCGGCTGTCCATTCGGGCAAGCCAGGTGGGCACGGTGGCACGCGCCCGCCGGCACCGCCGGACCAACGCCGACCGCCTGGACCTCGCCGTATCGCTGCTCAAGGACCCCGTCTTCGAAGCCTTCCTGACCGGTTCCTCCCGGTTCGAGGACCTCCCGGACGTAGTGCAAAGCCTGGCGGACGGCAGCTTGGCTGCCCTTTGCCACGTGGTGGAGTACCCGGCCACCAGTCCCGCAGCCAGCCCAGCCACCCCCCACCCGGAAAACTTGAGGTAACCATGTTCAGCCTGACCGTCCGCCGCCACTTCATGATCGCCCACAGCCTTCCCCGGGAAGCGTTTGGTCCAGCCCAGGGACTGCATGGGGCAACCTTCGTGGCCGAAGTCGCCTTCCGCCGTCGCGCACTGAACAACGACGCAATCGTCCTGGATATCGGGGCCGCCGGCACCATCATCGAGGAAGTGCTGGCAGGCCTGAACTACCGGAACCTGGACGAACACCCCGATTTCCAGGGCAAACTCAGCACCACCGAAGCCCTTGCCGAGTACGTCGCCCAGCAGGTGGGCACCCGGATCAAGGACACCGACGACGGCCCGGAGCTCGCAGGAATTGACGTCACCCTGCGCGAGAATCCGGACGCCTGGGCCACCTATTCCCTGGACCTCACCGCCTAGCCATGCGCCCCATCCGGCTGCTGGTCCCCGGCAACATTCACCACAGCTCCGGCGGGAACGTCTATAACGCCCGTCTGGTGGCTGGCCTGCAGTCCCATGGTTGCGAGGTTGAGGTCGTCGCCGTTGGGGGAAACTGGCCGGATGCCAGTGCCAGGGGACGACGCCGGCTGGGCAGCCTTCTTGGGGCGTGGGAACCGGAAGCGGGGCCCGGCCAGCCAGTGGTCATCGTGGACGGGCTGGTGGCGGTGGGTGCCCCCGATGAACTGGAACTCGCGGACAAAGCGGGGCGGGAAACATGGGTCCTGGTGCATATGCCCGTGCCGGAAAGCTCCGGAACAGCAGCTCTTGCCAGCGAAGCCCGGGTACTCCGGGCAGCAACAGGAGTGATCTGCACCAGTACCTGGGCCGCTGCAAAGCTCGCGCACCGTGGGCTGCCGAAGCCCGGAGTCGCCCTTCCCGGCGTTACTCCCGCTCCCCAAGCCGAAGGTTCCATACCCCTGCACCTCATCGTGGTGGCGGCGCTGCTGCCGAATAAGGACCAGCTGCTCGCAGTCGAGGCCCTGGCCAAGGTGCAGGATCTTCCATGGTCTGCGTCCCTCGTAGGCTCGGACCTGGCCGACCCGGACTACGCGCAGGAGGTGCGTGGCGCCCTCGCGGCCCACGGGCTCGAGCAGCGAGTACGGCTCACGGGGGAACTCACCGGCGACCCCCTCGAAGCCGAATGGGCGCGGGCAAACCTCAGCCTCCTCGTCTCCCGGCAGGAGGCCTTTGGCATGGCTGTTACCGAATCCCTTGCCCACGGTGTCCCGGTCTTGGTCCGCGAAGGGACAGGTGCGGTGGAGGCCCTTTCCTTGGCCGGCCTGGTGTCGGCCGACGGCGGGCCCCGGCTCCCCGGCGCGGCGCTGCCCCTTCCCGAGGGAGGGCAGGAGAGCCCCGGCCGGCTGGCCGGCGTCCTCCGCCGCTGGCTCGAGGATCCGGGCACCAGGGAGGCCTGGCATGCGGCGGCCCTGGACGCCCGGCCACGGCTGCCGGACTGGAACAGCACCGCGAGGCAGGTCCTGGCCATGCTGGGGGAGCGCGACTGACCGCGGTTCCTGGAGACGCGCCACGCCCCGGCTCCAGGAGCTTCGCAGCTCAGATCGTGCTGCGGTGCCCCGCGAAAAACTCGCGCAGCAGCGAGCCGCACTCCTCACCCCGGACGCCGGGGTATACCTCAACCCAGTGATTGAGCCGCCGTTCACGGAGGATGTCGAACACAGAGCCGGCGGCGCCTGCCTTTTCGTCCCAGGCCCCGAAGACCACCCGCGGGATCCGGGCCAGCACAATCGCGCCGGCACACATGGCACAGGGTTCCAGGGTGACCACCAACGTGCAGTCGGACAACCGCCAGCCATCGCCGGCGCCGCCCTCCAGCCTGGCCAGCTCCTGCAACCGCCGGGCCGCCTCCCGGATGGCCACCACCTCGGCGTGGGCCGTGGGGTCGCCCAGTTCCTCGCGCTGGTTGCGGCCGGAACCCAGCACACCGCCGTCGGGCCCTATCACCACGGCCCCGATCGGCACGTCCTCCGTGGTCAGCGCCCGCCGGGCCTCCGCAAGGGCAAGGCCCATCCAGGCGTGGTATTTCTTTTCCGGCAAGGGCATGGCTCAATGATAGTTTCGAGGGATATTCAGGTTACTTACCGACGCCGGGAGGCACCATGGACACTCTTCGGGACCGCATAAGTATTTGGTTCAAACCTTATGCGGCACTGGTCCTCACAATCCTGGTGGGCGGCGTCGTCATCGTGTCGCTGGCGCTGCTCGGTGCGGAAGTCTACGACAACGTGGTGGACTCCGCCGGTCTGGCCAACATGGACAAGCCTGCCCTGGCCTTCGCCGAAAGCCTGCGCAGCCCGGCCCTTGATGCCTTCGTCACCGGCTTCACCAACATCGGCGGTGGCATCGGCATGCCCATCCTGGCCAGCATCCTCACCGCCTGGCTGACCTACCTCAGCAGGAACTGGCGGCCGCTGGTCCTGATTGGCGGGGCAGCAGCGGCGTCGATCACGGCCACCACGTTCGGCAAGAAGCTGGTGGGCCGCACCCGCCCGGACCACGCGGACGCTGTTCCCCCGTTCGAGGACTCACCGTCCTTCCCCAGCGGCCACACCCTGAACACCACCGTGGTCATCAGCCTGGTGGTGTACCTCATCTGCCTCCAGTTCCACACCATGCGGGTCCGCGTCGCTGCCATTACGGCCGGCACCATCTTCATCATCGCCATGGGCCTGAGCCGCGTCTTCCTGGGGCACCACTGGCTGACGGACGTCATGGCAGGGTGGCTTCTGGGCCTCACCTGGGTCGGTGTGGTGATTATGGCCCACCGGCTGTTCCACCTTGTCCGCAGGCGGGAGCACGCCGGCGCCGCGCCGTCGTTCGACCGTCCGATCGTGCGCGATGTGGTCGCCGAGGAAGTGCACGAGCACGGAAGCTCCGGACCCGGGAAGGGCAGCGCCGGATGATAGTTTTGGGGGATGCGTACTCTCGTTGTTGACCACCCGCTGGTCGCCCACAAGCTCACCGTCCTGCGGGACAAGAACACGCCGTCTCCTGTCTTCCGGCAGCTGACGGAAGAGCTGGTGACCCTGCTGGCCTATGAGGCCACCCGGGAAGTCCGCACCGAGCCCGTCACCATCGAAACGCCCGTCAGCACCACCATCGGCACCGCATTCACCAAACCCACCCCGCTGGTTGTCCCCATCCTCCGCGCCGGGCTGGGGATGCTGGAGGGCATGACCAAGCTGGTCCCCACCGCTGAAGTGGGCTTCCTGGGCATGGCGCGGGACGAGGAAACGCTGGACATCATCACCTATGCGGAGCGCCTCCCTGAGGACCTGACCGGCCGCCAGGTCTTCGTCCTGGACCCCATGCTGGCAACGGGCGGCACCCTGCGCGAGGCCATCAAGTTCCTCTTCAAGCGCGGCGCGTCCGACGTCACCTGCATCTGCCTGCTCGCCGCGCCGGAAGGCCTTGCCAGGCTGGAGGAGGAGCTGTCCGGGGCCAATGTGCACATTGTCCTGGCCTCCATCGACGAGAAACTCAACGAAAAGTCCTATATCGTTCCTGGCCTTGGCGACGCCGGCGACCGCCTCTACGGCATCGCAGGGTAGTTATTCACCCTTTTTCAAACGGTTTCCTGCCGCTAGCCTGAGCGGATGGACTGGAAACTCGAGCTCGTGTTTGTCCCCGTATCCGACGTCGACCGGGCCAAGGACTTCTACGTCAATAAGGTCGGCTTCAACGCCGACTATGACGAGCGGCCCTCGGACTCCATCCGCTTCGTGCAGTTGACGCCGCCAGGCTCCGCCTGCTCCATCTGCATCGGCGAAGGACTCATGGACGCCCCGCCAGGCTCCGGATCCAACCTGCAGATGGTGGTCAATGACATCAAAGCCGCCCATGATTTTTTGAAGAACAACGGTGTGGACGTCAGCGACATCGACGTGCAGGACTGGGGCCACTTCGTCCATTTCGCCGATCCAGACGGAAACAGGTGGTCAGTGCAGTACATTCCGTGGCGGAATGAGGGGCAGGCCAACCCTTAAAGCAAGCCGCGGACCGCATCATGTGAGGCGGCCCGCGGCTTGCGCTGCAGTTCCCCGTTGCGGGGTGACCTGCTTAGTACCAGTTGTGTGCCAAGTGGAAGTCCAGGGCACCGCAGGGCGACTGGTAGCTCTTCTTGATGTAGTCCAGGCCCCAGTTGATCTGCGTGCGGTAGTTGGTGAGGTAGTCCGCACCGGCGCTCGCCATCTTCTCTGCGGGCAGGGACTGGACGATCCCGTAGGCCCCGCTGCTGGCGTTGGTGGCGGTGGTGGTCCAGTCTGATTCCTTGGTCCAGAGCGTCTGCAGGCACTGCATCTGATCCGGGCCCCAGCCGAAGGAGGCCAGCTGGCCGGCGGCGTACGCCTGGGCGCCGGCGGGGTCGTTAATTGCGACGGCGGGAGCCGGCTCCGGTGCCGGGGCGGGCTCGGGTGCCGGGGCGGGTGCGGGAGCCGCGGGCGCCGGTGCGGGCGCTGCCGGGGCCGGTTCTGCTGCCTGCGGCGCGACCGCAATGGCTGCCGGGGCGGGGGTGGCTGCCGGGTTGGAACGGATCTCGCTCTTCTCAATGCTCATCTGGGAGTCGGCCGCTGCCGTGGAAGTGTTGGACTCGGTCGATGACACTGGAGTCATGCTGCTGGTGGCCTGACCTGCCGCCCCTACCCCCACCAGCACCGCGCACGATGCTGCGAGAATTCCCGCGCGCTGGCCCAGGGTGGTTTTCTTGGCCTGCTTGGCGGCCCGGTGTTTAGCCTTGGCCTGCAGGCGTGCTTCTGCCGTGTTTTTGGACATGATTGATCGCCTCTCACACCTGCGGAGTTAGCTGTCGGGTTCGGATGAGGGCATCCGGCCGTACGGAAAGAACACGTACTGGCTTAACCCCAAGGGCATGCATTGCCCGGGACGGTGGGTCCCCCGCCTCTGCCGTAGCTCAATCGGAATCCGGGGAAGCGGCAGAGCTTGGCGTCAACCCGGGATATGCGGCCCGAACGGGGACCGCACCCAATCGACGGTACAGGAAGGAAAGGCGAAAGTCACATTTAGGTAACGGAAGTCACGGCCGCAGCGCGTCGAATTGCTCCAGGTGTCAATTCGGATCAGGCGGCGAGTTGGTAGACCGTGGTCCCGCCGATGCTTTGCGCGGTGAAATTTTCGGCTACCCACTGTGCAATCCGGGTGGCAGCGTCTGAGCCGGTGCTGGACCGCATGGTTCCGCCAGCAATGAAGTAGTGGATCTTCCCCTTCGACACCAGGTCCTGGAACTGCTCAAGGGTGGGGGAGGGGTCGGTGCCGTTGAAGCCGCCGACCGCCATCACCGGGAGTTCCGTTGCCAGTTGGTAACCGGCCGCATTATTGGAACCCACCACCGCCGCGGCCCAGGTGTACCCCGCTGCACCGCTCTTCAGCGCTGCCACTAGGTCTGCCGGCGGGGTGGGGGCGCCGAGAAGACCACCCATAGCGCCGCCTCCACCGCCGCCACGTCCGGCGGCCCCGCCAGCGCCGCCCTGGCCCTGTCCGCCCTGGCCTTGTCCGGCCTGACCGCCGAACTGCCGGGCATTGCCGCGCGTGCCGGGCCCTCCTGTCCTGTTGCCGGCGAGCCCGCCGGGGCCGCCAAACGCTGTCGCCGGACCGGCGCTGACAATGGCCCCGCTGTGGGCCGTCGCCGCCGTGGAGATGGAGAACGCCAGCGGTCCGGCGAGCGATGCCGCAATGGCGAGCGCCGCCGTCGTCCGCTGCACTGCTGCCGTCCACCGGGCCGCCGTCGTCCACTGCGCCGCCGTCGTCCACTGCGCCGCCGTCGTCCACTGGGCCGCCGTCGTCCGCTGCGTGGAGCGCAGGCGAAGAAGCCTGCCCAGTCCAACCCCGGCCGCGGCCGCCAAGCCCGCTGCCAGGACCAGCCCGCGTAGCCAGGGACCGTAGGCGGTGGTTGTGCCCAGCAGCTGGAACGCCATGACTGCCGCCGCTGCTGTGGCTGAAGACAGGGCAATGGCCGCGGCCGGCTGGTGCCGGTGCTGCCACAGGAGAACTCCGCCCAACCCTGCAAGCCCGGCTATGCCGGGTGCCAGTGCCACCGCATAGTAGGGGTGGATGATGCCGGACATGAAGCTGAACACCAGGCCGGTCACCAGTACCCACGAGCCCCAGATGATGACGCTGGCGCGCACCATGTCGGTCCGCGGGGCCCGCCGGCCCACCCGGAGAAGGCCAGCGGCTAGGATCAGGGCGGACGGCAGGAGCCATGCGATCTGGCCGCCGAACTCGCTGCTGAACATCCGCAGCAGCCCGGGAACGCCCCAGCCATTGCCGCCGCCCACGCTGCCTGTTTCGTCGCCGGTCAGCCGGCCCAGGCCGTTGTAGCCCAGCGTCAGCTCCAGGATGGAGTTGTTTTGTGAGCCGCCGATGTAGGGGCGCACGCTGGCCGGTGTCAGCTCCACCGCCAGGAGCCACCATCCGGCGGAAGCCGCCATCGCGGCACTGGCGCCAGCGAGCCAGAGCAGGCGCCGCCCCATCCTGCCCCGGGCCGCTACCAGGAACGCCAGGGCAAAACCGGGAACCACCAGCAGCACCTGCAACTGCTTGGCCAGGAACCCGAAGCCAAGAAATACCCCCGCCAGCACAAGCCACCCCAGCCGTTCATCCTGGATGGCACGGAGGACCGCGTAGGCGGCCGCCGTCATGAGCAGCACCAGCAGGGCGTCCGGGTTGTTGAACCGGAACATCAGCGTGGCCACGGGGGTGAGGGCAAGGACCGCGGCGGCCAGCAGCCCGGCCCGGTGTGCGAGCTTTGCGTCACCGGTGGCCGGGACTGCCGGCCGCCGGACGGCGAGGTAGAGCAGCCATGCCGCGCCGACCCCCATCAGCGCTTCGGGCACCAGGATGCTCCAGGAATTCAGCCCGAAGAGCCGGACGGACAACCCGGTGATCCACAGCGACGCCGGCGGCTTGTCCACCGTGATGGAGTTTGCGGCATCGGAGGAACCGAAGAACCAGGCCGTCCAGTCCTGCGACCCGGCCTGGGCTGCCGCCGAGTAGAACGCATTGGCCCAGCCGGACGCCCCCAGGTTCCAGAGGTACAGCACGGCCGTGCCCGCCAGGACTGCTGCCAGTTCCAGCCGCTGCGCGAGGGCAGGCCGGGGCCGCCGGACGCCAGAGCCGTCCTTTCCGCTCCCCCTGGCGGTACGGGTTGTTCCGGCTGCCTGTCCCGGACGGGACGGCACAAGGCCGGTGGCGGTGCGTCGATATGTGGTGCTGGTGAAGCGGCCGGCCATGGCGTCCTACTTGGTGAGTTGGTACACGGTGGAGTTGCCCACCGTCTGGGCCTGGAAGTTGGCCTGGACCCAGGCAACCACCTCCGAGTTGCCGCCCCGGCCGCCCCGGCCGGCCATGCCGCCGCCCATCCCTCCGCCGCCTTCGATGAAGTAGCTGATCTCGCCCTTGGCGACCATGTCCTGGAACTCGGCGAGCGTGGGGTAGGGGTCACCGCCATTCCAGCCGCCCAGCGCGATGACGCTGGTGTTCGAGGCAAGTTCCAGGCTGGCTGCCTGACTGGCGCCCGAGACGATGGCGGACCATTTCGTGGTGGTGGAGGAGAGCAGCGTGGTCACGGCGGTGTCGGAGATACCTTCGCCGGGACCGCCTGCTTCGCCGGCACCGGGACCACCAGCACCGCCGGGAAGGCCATTGGCAGGGACGAAGCCTTCTGCGCCGGCAGCAGCGTCCGCGGCGGCGTCCCTGCCGTCCGTCCGGTCACCGCGGGGTCCTGCGGCCCGGCTGCCGAAGCCGCCGGCTGACGACCCCGCCGGCCCCGACGTCGGAATGGAACCTGAATGTGCCGTGGCGGCCGTGGCGAGGGTCCACGCGGCGGTTCCCAGTCCACCGGCCAGGAGGGATACGACGACGACGGCCGCCGCGCCTGCGCGCCGGAAGCGTCCGGAGGTTCCTACTGCGTCCAGGCGGAACAGGAGTGCGGCAGCGGCAACGACGCCGAGGACGATGATCGCGATGCGCAGCCAAGGGAGCCACGACGCGTCACGGCCCAGCAGGGCCGCGGACCAGATGGAGGTGCCCAGGACCGTCACGGCCAGCACCGTCCGGGCCGGCCAGTACGCGCGGCCGCGCCAGAGTTCGACGGCGCCGATGCCCACCAGTGCCGCGATGGCCGGTGCCAGTGCCACCGAGTAATAGGGGTGGACAATGCCGCTCATGAAGCTGAAGACCCCGGCCGTGACCAGGAGCCAGCCGCCCCACAGGATCAGTGCCGCCCGGCTCGTTGAGGTGCGGACTTCGCGGCGGGTGAACCAGAGGCCTGCCAGCAGCAGGACCAGGGCCGCGGGCAGCAACCACGACACTTCGCCGCCAAAGCTGGTCCCGAACATCCGCAGCAGGCCCGCCGCGCCGCCGAATCCGCTGTTGCCGCCGCCGAAGCCGGGTGCGCCGCTGAAACCGCCTGCGGGTGCGCCGCCCGCGCCTGCCGCCCCGCCGCCGGGCATGCCCTCACCCGAGCCCGTGATGCGCGCCAGTCCGTTGTAGCCGAACGTCAGTTCCAGGAAGCTGTTGGTGGTGGACCCGGCCATGTACGGCCGTTCCGACGCCGGGGTCAACTGGAAGAGGGCGATGTAGCTGCCGGCCACAACGATGATGCCGCCCAGTGCTCCCAGCAGGTGCAGCAGCCGGCGCCCCAGCGTGGTGGGGGCCGCCCAAAGGTAGGCAAGCCCCAGCGCCGGTACCACCAGGAACCCCTGCAGCATTTTGGTGAGGAACGCCAGGCCAATCACGGCGCCGGCCGCCACGAGCCACTTCCATCCCGCGCGTTCGATGGCCCGGGTGGTGAAGTACGCCGCCAGCACCAGGCAGAGGGTGAGCATCGCGTCAGGGTTGTTGAACTTGAACATCAGGGCAGCCACCGGCGTCAGCGCCAGGGCGCCGCCGGCCAGGAGGCCCGCCGCAGGTCCGGAGACCCGCTTGACCGCCAGGTACAGGAAGCCGACGGCGGCCACGCCCATGAGCGCTTCGGGCACCAGCATGCTCAGGGATGAGAAGCCGAAGATCCGGCCTGCCAGCGCCGGGATCCACAGCGCTGCGGGTGGTTTGTCAACAGTGATGGCGTTGCCGGCGTCGAGCGAGCCGAAGAGGAAGGCGGTCCAGTCCTTGGTGCCCGCCTGGATGGCTGCGGCGTAAAACGAGTTGCCGTAGCCCGTGGCTGCCAGGTTCCAGAGGTAGAGGACCGCCGTGGCCAGCAGGAGCCCCGCGGCGGACGGCCGGACCCAGTGCGGTTGGTTTCCGAACGCGTAGCGCTTCCAGCGGGGCGCGGTCCCGGCGGCTGCTGGGTGCAGGTCCGGGTCGGCAGAAGGTGCTGGCGTGTCGGCAGCGTGGCCGGCGGGAGAAATGGTGGAGGTCATGATGCTGCCGTTTCTGTGGAGGAGGTGGCTTGGGTGCCGGCTTCGGTGTCTTCGCCGGGCTCTGCTGCCGGAAAGGCGGTGCCGCCCGGGTCGCCCGTTTTCGCCCGCGGCGTCCGTTCCCGGAACACCCAGAGCCGGAACAGCAGGAACCGCACTGCCGTGGCCGCAAGGTTCGCCGCCACGACGGTGAGGACTTCCGCCCACCGGTCAGGCGTCGTCGTCCGGTGCACCAGGGCAAGTGCCCCCGAGGTGAGCACCAGGCCGATGCCGAACACGATCAGCCCCTCGAAATGGTGCCGGACCGGGTTGCCGCCCTGGATGCCGAATGTGAAGCGCCGGTTGGCTCCGGTGTTGGCCACGGCGGTGACCAGCAGGGCCAGGAAGTTTGCCAGCTGCGGATCCATGAAGCCGCGGCAAAACAGGAAGATCAGCAGGTAGGCAAGCGTTGAGGCGGCGCCGATGGCTGCGAACCGGACCAGCTGGCCGAAGAGGCTGCCGCGGCGGGTCTGTTCGTCGGCCCGCGACGACGCAGGCAGCGGCCCCCGCGCCAGGGCTGCGCGCAGTTCCGGGACCGGGATCCGGCCGTAGAGCAGGTCGCGGGTGAGCCGTGCCATCCCACGGACATCGGCCAGTGCCGTGCGGACCACATCAACGCTGGAATCGGGATCGTCGATCCAGTCCACGGGGACTTCATGGACCCGCAGGCCGCAGCGTTCGGCCAGGACCAGCAGCTCGGTGTCGAAGAACCAGGAGTTGTCAACCGTGTAGGGGAGGATCTGCTGTGCGACATCGGCCCGGATGGCCTTGAACCCGCACTGGGCATCACTGAACCGGGCAGCCATCAGGGAATGGAGCATCAGGTTGTAGCTGCGCGAAATGAACTCCCGCTTAGGCCCGCGGACAACGCGGGAGTTGCGGGTCAGGCGGGTGCCGATTGCCAGGTCCGAGTGCCCGGAAATCAGGGGTGCCAGCAACGGGGGCAGCGCCGCCAGGTCGGTGGAAAGGTCCACGTCCATGTAGGCCAGGACCGGAGACGGGGAAGCAAGCCACACTTTCCGCAGCGCATTCCCGCGGCCCTTCTCATCCAGGTGGACCACCGTCACCTCCGGGAACTCGCGGGCCAGCCGTTCGGCGATCTTCAGGGTTCCGTCCGTGCTGGCGTTGTCCGCCACGGTGATCCGGAAAGTATGCGGGAAGGTATCCAGCAGGTGCCCATGGAGCCTGCGGAGGCATTCCTCAAGGTCGCGCTCCTCGTTGAAGACGGGGACGGTGACGTCAAGGACGGGGACGGCGGTGCGCGTGTCCACGGGGGCGCGCCGTACGGCACGTCCCCGGGAAGGAAGGCCCGGCGGCGCCACCGCGGCGTCCTGCAGGGTTCCTGAAGTGGAGTCGGTGAGCGTCATGCATCAACAGTGGCTCCACCGTATTTGTGGGCTTTAGGCACAACCTGTGACGTGGCTGTGTAAGTCAGGGCGGCGTGGAACGCCAGTCAGGATGCGGCGGAGCCAGCGGCCGGAAGGCGGACCGCGAACTCGGTCCTGCCCGGTCGGGAGACCAGCTCAACGCTGCCGCCGTGGGCCATGACGATGGATTCGACAATGGACAGCCCCAGCCCGGACGATCCCTCGGAGCCGGACCGGGCGGTGTCGGCGCGGGTGAAGCGCGAGAAGATGCTGCCCTGGAATTCGGCCGGTATGCCGGGCCCGTCATCGGTGATGGTGACCACCACGCTTCCGTCGGCCGAGCGCATCACGCCGGTGGTCACGGTGGTCCCCGGCGGCGTGTGCTTCCGGGCGTTGGAGAGCAGGTTCGCCAGCACCTGGTGGAGTTGCGTGGTGTCCCCGCGGACGGTCACCGGCTCATCCGGCAACTGCAGCTGCCAGGTGTGGTCCGGGGCCATGACCTTCTCGTCGCTGACGGTTTCGACCACCAGCTGGGTCAGGTCCACGTCCGTGGTTTCGGTGGCCTTGCCTTCATCCAGCCTTGCCAGTAGCAGCAGGTCCTCCACCAGCGCGGTCATGCGCTCCGACTGGCTTTGGACGCGGCCCAGGGACTTTTGGCCGTCCTCGGTCAATGTTTCGGTCATCCGCATCAGTTCGGTGTAGCCGCGGATGGCGGTCAGCGGTGTCCTCAGCTCGTGGGAGGCATCTGCTACAAACTGGCGCACCTTCATCTCGCTGCGTTGCCGGGCTTCCAGCGCGCTGGAGACGTTCTCCAGCATCAGGTTCAGGGCGTGGCCCACACTGCCCACCTCCGTGGTGGGGTGCGCTGCGGAGGGCGGCACCCGCACCGCGAGCGCCACCTCACCGGCATCCAGGGGCAGCTTGGAAACCTTGGTGGCAACGTCGGACAGCTGTTCCAGCGGCCGCATGGTCCTGCGGATCAGGGCCGTGCCGGCCAGCCCGATCAGGACAAGGCCGCCCAGCGAGACCAGCACCATGGTCAGTACCAGTGAGGCCTCGGTGCTTTGCTTCATCGACAGCGGCAGTCCCGTGATCACCACATCGCCGTACGCGGTCTGCGTGGCCAGCACCCGGTAGTCGCCGTTGGACAGCCCGCGGTCCACCGGCAGGCCATCGTGGGGGAGTGCCTGCAGGGTGGCAACGTCGGAGGAGGTCAAGGATGTCCGCGTGAAGTCGGAGGAAAGGAAGCCAGCCTCCCTGCTAATCTGCCCGTTTACCACCCGGGCATTGAGCGTTCCCACGCTTTGGCCACGCGCGTCGAGGGGATCGGGGCGGCCTGAGGGGTTTCCTTCGGGCGGCCGGCCGCGGGACGCCAGCTTCAGCTGCGCATCCAGTTGGTTGGTGAGGACCACGTCCATCGAGGCATAGCTGGCCACGCCGATCGCGCTGGAGATGGCCACCAGGAGCACCATGGAGAGCAGGATCAGGCGGGTGCGGAGATGCCAGGTGGAGGGGTTGAACCAGGACCGGCCGGCGGGCCGGGGGACACCGGAAAGAGACACGCGTTTCCTTCGGCTAGTCTGCGGGCTTGATGACATAGCCCGCGCCGCGCACGGTGTGGATCATCGGCGGGTGGCTCGCTTCGATCTTCTTGCGCAGGTAGGAGATGTAAAGTTCCACAATGTTGGCCTGGCCGCCGAAATCGTAATCCCACACATGGTCCAGGATCTGGGCCTTGCTGACCACGCGCTTCGGGTTTTCCATCAGGTAGCGGAGTAGTTCGAACTGCGTGGCCGTCAGTTGGATGTCGTCCCCGGCGCGGGTGACTTCGCGGGTGTCCACGTTGAGGACAAGATCGCCCACCACCAGCTCGGCGGTGTCCATCGCGGCCACCCCGGAACGCTGTACCAGCCGGTGCAGGCGGAGCAGGACCTCCTCCATGCTGAAGGGTTTAGTGACGTAGTCGTCCCCGCCGGCGGCCAGCCCCACGATGCGGTCCTGGACATCGTCCTTGGCTGTCAGGAACAGCGCCGGCACCTCCGGCGCGAAGGCGCGGATCCTGCCCAGCAGCTCCACGCCGTCGAACCCCGGGAGCATCACATCAAGCACAAGCACGTCCGGGTGGAAGTCCTTGGCCAGTTTCACGGCCGTGGGTCCGTCGCCGGCCACGGCTACGGACCAGCCGGCCATGCGCAGGCCCATGCTCATCAGTTCCGACAGGCTGGGCTCGTCATCGACCACCAGGGCGCGGATGGGGGAACCGTCGGGGTGGGTTAGCTGGGGAAGGTTGTTGGTCATGGGGTGCGGGGGTGCCATGGGACAACTCTCCGATCTGTCGGTTAGCCGGTGCTTTGCCGTTGCTGTGTTCCAGCTGTGAGCTCCAGCCTAGCCACCTGTGGCTTGGGTGGGGTGGCGCCTTCCCGCGCGGCCCGGCCATGTCACAGGCAGGCTTGGCTCGCAGCACAGCCCCCGCACAGCTAAGCGGCAGAGCCTGTTGGGACAACAGCATCACCAACAGCTACGACCTCCTGGAGGAAGCCATGGATCAGCAAGACAATGCCTACCCGGGTGCAACTGGCGGAAACGGCCAGGGCCGCCCCGCCGGTGACGGCCGGGAGCAGAAGGACAAGCCCGAACCTGTCTGGGGTGGCGTCCCGGCCGGCCACGCCAGCCGGGCCTACGAACCTGTCGGCCAGGACCGATCCCCGGAGGAACGGCCCGCCCACGGGTGGGGCGCACCCGCCCCCGGTGCGCCATCAACAGGATGGGGAACGACGCCGGCGGCCGGCCACGCGGACAACGCCGCCAGCGGATGGGGCGCACCGCAGCACTACGCACCTGATGCTTCGCCCCGTCCAGGGACGGGGAGCTGGACCGGTAAGAAAAGCCTGCTGGTAGGCGGTGTTGCGGTGGTGGTGGGCGCTGCGGCCGGTGCCGGAGCTTACGCAGCGAGCAATGGGACCACTGCTGCCTCGAGCGTGAATGGCCAAGGCACGGGGTCTGCCGGCCAGTCCGGGCCCGGTGGACAAAGCGGCATGACCGGGCAGGGCGGCATGATGGGGCCGGGCGGCCAAAGCGGCGTGGACGGCAGCGGCGTGGCCGGTGGCATGAATGGAGGGATGGGCATGGATGGGGGCCCGGGCGGACTGGGCATGGGAGCGGCGGGTCTGAACGCCGCTGTCCACTCCGAATACGTCGTCCTCCAGGGCTCCAGCTACGTCACCATGGCGGGGCAGGCCGGCACTGTCACCGGGATCACGGGCACCTCCATGACAGTTAAGAGCGAGGACGGCTTTTCCCGGACGTATGCCGTGGGCTCCGACGTCAAGGTGGCCCAGGGCATGCGACAGCGCGGCAGCGCGTCCACCGGCAGTCCGCTCAGCTTTTCCAACGTGGCCACGGGGGCGAGCGTTCGGGTGACAGCCCTAAAGGACGGCGACACCTACACGGCGGAGACCATCCTGCTCGCAGCGTCCAGCACCTCGACCGCTCCCAGCTCCGGAACCAGCAGCAACTGACGGCGGCATTAAACACCGGCGTACCGTCCTGCCTTCGGAGCCGCGCACCCGTTCGCGGACAAAAAACCGGACGAAGGCGGGACGCGGGCTGGACACCGTTACGGCGATTCCACGTCAAACGGTTGAATTTCGGACGCATTCGGTAAACCGGATGTTCTCCGAATTTTATTCTGGAAAAACGGGGAGATGGGGGTGTTGGCGGGATAAGCGTTCAAATTCTTCCCCCCTTCCAAAATCGTGATCTACGGCACATTTCTCCGATTCGTCTCACAATGCGGACGATTCGGTCCATTGTTACTTGCAAGTTGGCATTGTTACGCTGCACACTTCAAATGTGAACAAGAACTCAACAGCACCTGCAGCCGCAGAATATTGGCCCAGCACATCCGCTGCTGCCGACATGCGCTGTTGTCGAATGCACGCCTGACCTTCCCACCCATCGAAGTTCTTAGGCATTCGCCCCCCAGCCCAGCGTCGGGCGCCCCTCCCCGGTCCGCGTGACGGGGTAGTCAGCATTCGAGCCGCGAACACGGCCATTTCACATTGAGGTAAGCATTCATGTCAGTTGCATCCGGATACGTCCACATCTCTGTCCGTAACGCCGCCAAGGCGGGCCAGCCCTCCGGCATCCGTCCCGGCTTCGGCCCGCGCCCGGCCATTGCTCCCTCCGCGTCCGGAAGCAGCTTCCCCGCCCAGGGCTTCGCCCCGCAGGGATACAACCCGAACTCCTACGGCCAGCTCCGCGCCGTGCACCCCGCCGAGTCCGCTCCTGTTACTGCCCCTACCCCTGTGGTTGCCGGGCCAAACGCTGTCCGCCCGGTAGCCAATGACAACGTGGCCCGCGGATTCGTCCTCTACATGGGCATCGACGAAGAGACGGCCGCAGCGGCGGGTACCTCCATTGCCAAACTGGCCCAGGAGATCCGCGCCTACGCACAGTCGCTGGTCTCCGGCGCCGAGAGCTACGCCGCCGTCGCGGTGGCCCCGGCCGGCACCCCCGGCTCCGCGCTCGACGTCGTCCGTTCCACCTTTGGCGACCCCACGGTCAACAACCGCCAGCGCGCCGAGACTCCGCGTCCTGCCCAGCCGCAGGAACCCCGGCCCTCCGGCGTGCTGATCGACCTTGCCCGCCGCGAAGTCCACCTTGACGGTGAGTCCCTGAACCTCACGTTCAAGGAGTTTGAGCTCCTCAACTACCTCGTCGAAAACGGCACCCGCACCGTGGGCCGCGACGAGCTCCTCGAAGGCCTGTGGCGCAACGCCGAAGAAGTGCCCAACGAGCGCACCATCGACGTCCATATCCGCCGCCTCCGCTCCAAGCTGGGCCGCCTTGCCAACACCGTCCGCACGGTCCGTGGCCAGGGCTACCGGTTCTACGAGCACCCCGAGGTTGTCGTCTGGGCCGCTCCGGAATACTCGATCTAACTCCTGGCTCCACCTGGCCGCCTCCCCGCCTGGGGGATTGGCTAGGCTTGGGGCATGAGTGAGCACCACCTTCGCCGCCTCGTGATCATGCGCCATGCCAAGGCCGACTGGCCGGGCGGAGTGGCCGACCACGAGCGGCCGCTGGAGGAGCGCGGGCACCGGGAAGCCCCGCTGGCCGGCCGCTGGCTGCTCAAGCACAACATCGTCCCGGACTTCATCCTGTGCTCCAGTGCCCTGCGGACCCGCCAAACCTGCACGTGGGTCTGCTCTGAACTCGGCGACAAGGCCCCCACCCCCAAGCTCGAGGACGGCCTGTATGCCGCCTCGGCGCTCCGGATGCTCACCGTGGTCAACCACGTTCCGGACACGGTGACCACCCTGATGCTGATCGCGCACCTGCCCGGCGTCCAGGACCTGGCCATGCACCTGGCTTCACGCGACTCGGACCATGACGCCTACATGGACGCCGCCACCCGTTTTCCCACCAACGCGCTCACCGTGCTGGAAACGGAAAAGCCGTGGGCTGAACTCGATGGGCAGGATGCCCGGATCACGCGCTTCGCGGTGCCCCGCTCGCACTGACGGCGATCCCGCGCAGCAGTGCGGCCACGTGCCTGATCCCCGGGCTGGCGGTCATGGTCCTCCGGTGGACCAGCCCCACCTGCCTCGCCTGGACGGGGTTGACAACCGGCACGGCCACCACGTCCGGAGGCAGTGCCGGGCGGCCGAGGCGGGGGACCAGCGCAACGCCCACCCCCTGCTCCACCAAGGCTATGTGCGTCGCAAAGTCGGGGTCGTACACCCTGATGTCCGGCACCCGCCCCAAATCGGCGAAGATCCGCAGGAGGGCCTCATTGCAGATCGCACCGTCCGGTGTGCTGATCCATCGCTCATCCACAAGCTGGGTGGGCTCGATGTCCGCGAGCGAGGCCAGCGGATGCTGCCGGTGGACCAGGACGTCCGCCACGTCCTCGCACAGCCATTCCAGCGTCAGGTGCTCCGGGATCACCAGGGGCACCGAATTCCAGTTATGCACCAGGCCAAGGTCGGCTTCGCCGTTGGCCACCCGGGCCACGGCCTCCCGCGGATCCTCTGCAAAGACGGAAATCTCCAGCGCGGCCTCCGACTGCCCGATCCGCGCCAGCAACGGACCCACCAGCCCCCGGCAGGCGGTGGAAAAAGAGACCAGTCGCAGGCTGCCGCTGGGCTTGGCCGGGTCCGCGAGCAAGGTGGACTCCAGTTCCTCCAACTCGGCCAGGATGCGCCGGCCGTAGGCGGCCAGCGCCAGTCCGCGCTCGGTCAGCAGGACCCCGCGGCCGCGGCGCTCCAGAACCGCGAATCCGGCTTCCTTCTCCAGCTTCTTCACCTGCTGGGACACAGCAGAGGGGCTGAACCCCATCACATCAGCGGCGGCAATCACCGTCCCGTACTGTTCGATGGCGGCAAGAGCGCGCAATGACCCGATGTCAATCATGAAGCAAAAGTACATGATCCGATGTTCAAATGAGCGCTGGTGCTTCAACCCTGCTTTCTGTCAGAGTGAGGGCGTGAACCTGCGCGATTCCCTCCTTGCCGTCCTGGTGGCCCTGCTGTGGGGCCTGAACTTCGTGGCCATCGACATCGGGCTGCACGCCGGTGGCCGGGACTTTCCCCCGCTGTTGTTCGTGGCGATCCGCTTCGTCCTGGTGGTTGTCCCCTGGATCTTCTTTGTCAGGAAGCCGGACGTCTCCTGGAAGGCCATCATTGGCGTCGGACTTTTCATGAGCGCCGGCCAGTTCGGCCTCCTCTACCTGGCCATGGCGCTCGGCATGCCGGCGGGCCTCGCCTCGCTGGTCCTGCAGGCGCAGGTCCTCCTGACCGTCCTGCTGGCCGCCGGGTTCCTCGGCGAGCGGCCCACCCGGCGCCAACTCGCCGGAGTGGTGCTGGGCGTGGCAGGACTCGCCGTCGTGGCCGTGGGTCGCAGTGCCGTGGCCCCACTGCTGCCCCTGCTCATCGTCCTGGCGGCGGCACTGTCCTGGGCGGCCGGAAACGTCATTGTCCGCAAGGCGAGGGCTGCCTCCGGTCTGGGCCTGGTGGTGTGGTCCGGTGCGGTGGTACCGGTCCCGCTGGCCGCATTGTCGCTGCTGGTTGACGGGCCGGCCACGGTCTGGAACTCCCTGTCCGACCTTCAGGCACCCACCATTCTCAGTGCCCTGTACACGGCTGTCTTCGCCTCATTGGTGGGCTACGGAATCTGGAACCGGCTCCTGGCCAGCCACCCGTCGTCGGCCGTTGTTCCGTTCACCCTGCTGGTCCCGGTGGTGGGCATGAGCGCTGCGTGGCTGGTCCTCGCGGAGGTGCCCTCGCCCACGGAGCTGGCAGGCGGGCTGCTCCTCCTGGCCGGAGTGGCGACGGCGGTGCTCTCCGGAGCGGGCGGCGGGGGTCAGCGGCGGGGCTGGCCGCGGGCGGGCCGGGCTGCCGGCTTGGGCGGCGGTGGAGCGGACGACGCCGGACGTCTGGCTGCCGCTGCGGAGTCCCGGGCAGGGGCGCGGGGCACGGAGGTCCGCTGAGCTGCGGGGCCCGGTGTGCTCCCGCGCGGGGCGGCTGTCCGCTGGGCAGCCTGGGGACGCGGCTGCTGTGCCGTGGTCCTTCCCTGCCCTGCCGGCCTTCCCCGTCCGGTTGCCCGCGCTGCCGGCCCGGCTCCGCGCGGTGCTGATGAGGGCCTCCGGGCGGCCGTGATGTGTTTCCTCTCCGGCCACAGGGCTCCGAGGAACAGGATCCCGAACGTTGCCGCGAGCGCGCAGGCGGCGCCAATGAAGTAGTTGTCCGGGTCATCGGTGGGAAGCGGGGTGCCCAGGAAGGACGACTGCCCGTTGAAGGCCAGTTCCCACGTGCTGAGGAAGGCCAGTGAAAAGCCGAGGGCAAGGGCCGTGCCCGCCCCAGCTGCCAGGAGGGCGAACCGTCGCCGCCGCACCAGGATTTCGGCCACCGCGGCAAGGTAGGCCAGCGCAAGGACGCCCAGGAATGCCAGGAAAACCGGCTCGGCAAGGGTCATCGCCGTGAGCACCAGCAGCCCCGCAGCAACAACACCGCAGATGACCGCGAATTTTCCGCTCTTCCCCGTATGGCGCATGTCCACCATCATCCCCGAGGAGCAGCATCCTTCAGCACGTAGCCGCGCATGATCGCCATGATTGCGGCAACACTTTGGTCACGGGTGCGCTCGGGGTTGTACGTCTGGCGGTCAAGGCCCACCACGAAGCAGGCGCCGAAGATGGCAGTTTCCAGGCTGCCCCGGGACACGGAGTCATCCACCGGGTACGCCGTGGCCACCCGGTCCACTGCCTGCCCGATCACTTCGAGCAGTTCCGCGCGCAGGACCGAAAAGGTGCCCTGCCACTCACTGGGGATCCGCCAGTTCTCGCTGACCCACAGGCGGGCAAAGGAGGGGTATTCGGCCATGAAGTCCATGGCCTGCCCGATCATTGCCTCCATGGCCAGCAAGGGGTCGTGCCCGGGGCCACCGCCGTCGGCCGCAGCAAGCAGCCGCGCCTTCAGGATGTCCACGCCGTGCCGGAGCAGCTGTGCGATCAGCTCGGATTTGCTGCCGAAGTTGTAGTAGACGGTGCCCTTGGAAACCCCGGCCGCCGCCGCGATTTCATCCACCGTGACGCTGGCTGCGCCGCGCTCGCCGATCAGCTCCATCGAGGCGTCGAAGAGTTTCTGCCGCGTGGCGTTGGTCCTGGACGGCCGGAGTGCTTTGGCCGCGGCTGCAGGTTCGGTGGTCATACCGCGATCTCCGGTTTCAGGGTTTTAAGGGTCCAGTACTTGTTTTTGCGGACCGCCAGGGTCGACATCGCTGCGCCCAGCAGGGTGTAGCCCAGCAGGCCGGCCAGGGTGGGGACGATCATGGACAGGTCCCCGCCGTAGATCAGGTGCCGCATGCCGGTGACCACGTAGCCCATGGGCAGGACTTGGTGGACCACATGCAGCGGCTGGGGCGTGGTCTGCCAGGGGAACGTTCCTCCGGACGACACCAGCTGCAGGACCAGCAGGATCAGTACCACCAGCTTGCCGGGCGAGCCGAGCAGGGCCACTACGCCCTGGATGAGGGCACTGAACGCCATGGCGGCGGCCAGCATGAACAGCCACATCAGGAACGGGTGGTCAGGGTTCAGGCCCAGGGCGACGTCCACCACCAGGGTCAGCAGGGACGCCTGCACCACTGAGACCAACAGGAAGGGAAGCCAGCCGCCCAGCGCGATCTTCCACGACGGCGCGTTGGAGGCCAGGGCCCGCTGGGTGATGGGACGCATGGCCTGGACCAGCATGAAGATCCCGATCCACATGGCAAGCGTGAGGAAGAACGGTGCCAGCCCGGCCCCATAGGACCCGGCCTTGGCCTGGGACACGTTGCTGACGGCGACGGGATCGGCCATGACCTGGGACAGGTTGCTCTTCTGGGCGTCGTCCGGGTTGGGAACCTGCCCGGCGCCCTTGCCGATCTCATCGGCCAGCGTTCGTGAACCGGCAGCGGCCTGCCCGGCGCCGTCCGCGACCTGGGCGGCCCCGGCATCCACCTTCCGTGCGCCGTCGGCAAGGCTGGAGGAGCCGTCGACGGCGGACTGCTCGCCGGCTGCCAGGGCGGCAGCCCCCGTGTGGAGCTGGTCCGCCCCTGCCGACGCCTGCCCGATGGCGTCCTTCAGTGCAGGCATCCCGGCGGCGAGCTGGGCGGCGCCGACACTGACCGCTTCGGAGCCGTCGGCCAGCTGCTGGACCTGGGCGGCGTCGGTCTGGATTTTGGTCTTTGCAGCCGTCACGGGGCTGGAGGCCGCGGCGGCGTCGAAGTCAGCCAGGACCTTGTCAGCCTGCTCCTGTGTCAGGACGCCCGCGCTGACAAGCCTGGTGTTGGATTCCACCACCCGGTTGCGCAGACCCTGGTCGGCGGCCTCCAGTTGGGCAGAGACGTCCTGGACCTTGGCGTTCAGCTGCGCATTGCCGGCAGCCACCTGCGCGGCGCCGTTGGCAAGCGTCTGGGCGTCTGTGGGGAGGGTAGCCGTCCTGTCCTTCAGGGTGGACAGGCCGCTGCTTAGCTGCCCGGCGCCGTCAGTCAGCTGGTTGGCCCCGTCCCGCAGTTTCAGCTGGCCGGCGTACAACTGGTCCGCACCGCTGCTCAGGGCAGAGGTGCCTTCGTGGAGGGTGACGCTGCCGTCGCGGAGAGTTGCCACGCCGTCGGCCAGCTGCGAGGCGCCGTCCGCGGCCTGGACCATCTTGGAGTGGATGGTGCCGAACCCCGTCAGCAACTGGTTCGCAGTTTCCTCTCCCACCTCCTTGGCCACGGTGGAGTGCACCGCCGTGGTCAGTTTGTCCACGATGGTGCTGAGAAGGTAGTTGTTGGCGTCGTTGGTGGTGACGTTCAGCATGGCCTGGCTGGCGGAGTCGAAGCTGCCCGGGGAGACGAGGTTCGCGGAGAAGTCCTTGGGGATCTTCAAGGCAAAGGCGTACTGCCCGCTGCTGACCCCGGCGTCGGCTTCGGCGGAGCTGGCCACCGGTATCCAATGGAACACATTGCCTTCCACCAGGCTGTCCGCGACCTTGTGCCCCGCCTCCAGCCGGGTGCCGTCCGCAGCGGTTGCCCCGGAATCCTCCACCACCAGGGCGGCGTCGAGGTTGTTGAGGTGGCCATAAGGGTCCCAGTTCGCGTACAGGTAGACCGCGCCGTAGAGCAGCGGGACCATGGTCAGCGCCAGGATGGTCAGCTTGGGCAGCAGGCCGCCGGTCATTCGCTTGAGTTCGGAGCGGGCCAGCCGCAGGACAGTCACTTGGCAACCTCAGTTTCGATCGTGGTTTCCTGGTTATCCGGGTCCAGCCCGCCGCCTGCCGCATGGCGGCCGGCCGTGTCGGCTGGAACGGGCATTTCGACGTCGGCCGCAGGCCCTGCCGACGGTCCCGGGACGGGCTCCGTTGCGGGCTCCGGTGCAGACTCCGCCAAAGGTGCGGCGTTGCCGATGGTGGCCACCGGACCGTCCCACGAGGCGGGGACGGCACTGACTGCCGCCACGACGGCGAGCGGACGCCCGGCGTCGTACGCCAGCGCGCGGAGGCGCGGCAGCCAGGTGGATGCGTCCGCACTGTGCCTGTCCGGCGAATCCACCACCAGCAGGTCCGTGCGGGGGTTCGCCAGGGCCAGCGCCGTGAGAAGTTCCAGCCGCCGCTGCGGCTCCAGCTGCTCCGTCCACAAGTCCGCGATGTCCTCGAAGCGGTTGACCTTCAGCCATGGGCCGCTGAGCAGCGCGCCGCGGAAACGGCGGGGGATCAGGGCAAGGTCCTCGGTCACCAGGTCGCGGACCGAGAGGTGCTCCTCGGGTTCGTTGACGCCGGGGGAGTCCACCAGGGCCGCTGCCTGGCGGAGCTGCTTGACGCGGGAACTGTTGTCCCAGGTGAGCTGTCCGCCCGTTGCCTTCATCCTGCCGCTGAGCAGCAGAGACAATGCGGTGCGCTGGTCCTGCCGGTCGCCGGTAACGAGCAGCAGTTCACCGCGGGCCAGGGTCAAGGAGGTGGGAGGGAGCAGCGGATCCCGGCGTCCTTTGGCGTGGAGCTGGTGTGCTGAGAGCAAGGATTGCCTTTCGCAGAAATCGTCTGCTCCCAGCCTAACCGAACTGACTGGTCAGTTCAAATAGCGCTACAGGCCGTACTTCTCCAGCAGCCGCAGCCATACCTCGCTGACAGTGGGGTAGGAGGGGACGGCATGCCACAGCCGGTCCAGCGGCACCTCACCCACCACGGCGATGGTGGCGGCGTGCAGCAGTTCGGCCACATCCGGGCCGGCGAAGGTGGCGCCCAGCAGGACCTTGCGGTCCTCGTCGACCACCAACTGGGCCCAGCCCTCATAGTTCTCCGAGTGCAGGGAAGAGCCGGCAACCTGGATGGGCAGCTCGACCGAGGACGCGTTGTAGCCGTCCTTCCGGGCAACCTTCAGAGTGCGCCCCACGCTGGCCAGTTCCGGGTCAGTAAAGACGACGCTCGGCACGGCGTGCTGGTTGGCGGTCTGGGCGCAGTGGGTCCAATCGCCGGGTGTCCCCTTGAGTTCACCTTTGGCGCGGGCCGCGATGGCGTCACCGGTGGCCCGGGCCTCGTACTTGCCCTGGTGCGTGAAAAGGTTCTTGCCTGCAGCGTCCCCCACTGCGTAAAGCCATGGTTCGTCGCCGGGGTTTCCCTGCACCATCCCCGACGGATCCGTGGTCAGGGACAGGTGGCCTGAGTCGTCCGGCCCGAAGCCCACACTCTCCAGCCCGAGGCCTTCGAGTGCCGGGTGGCGGCCGGTGGAGACCAGGACTTTGTCGGAGGTGATGGCGGTTCCGTCACCCAGGGTCACAGTGATGCTGCCGTCGTCATTCTGGCCGATTCGTTCCGTGGCGGTGTTCAATCGCAGCTCAACGCCGTCCGCGCGCAGCCCCGCGGCAACCAGTGCGGACGCCTCGTCCGGAAAGTTGCCCAGCAATCCACTGCGCGCAACCAGCGTGACGCTCGAGCCCAGGCGCGCGAAGGCCTGGGCCAGTTCGGTCCCCGCCACTCCGCCGCCCAAAACCGTGAGGCGCTCCGGAACCTCGCGGGCGGACGTGGCTTCGCGGGTACCCCATACCGGCACGTCCTGCAGTCCCTCGATGGGGGGAGTGGTGGGGGCCGAACCGGTGGCCAGTACTACCGCATGCCGTGCCCGCAGCAGGTGCTGCGTCCCGTCCAGGCCTGTCACCTCCACGGCCTTTGGGCCGGTCAGCCAGCCGTGGCCGCGCACCAGTTCGATGCCGGTGTCCGCCACCCATGACACCTGGCTGTCGTCCTGCCAGTTGGACGTGAAGTAGTTCCGGCGCTCCAGGACGGCAGCGGCATCAAGGGTGCGGGCAACGGCTTCCTTGGCCCCCGGGGTGGTCTGGGCCGCGTGCAGCGCGGTGCCCGGACGAAGGAGGGCCTTCGATGGCATGCAGGCCCAGTAGGAGCATTCGCCACCGACAAGTTCCGCTTCAACGAGTACCGCCGTCAGCCCGTTCTGCACCACCCGGCCCGCCGCATTTTCCCCGACGGCGCCTGCGCCGATAACAACAACATCAAATTCGCGCTCAGCGGCCTCGGGCATCATGAGCAAAGCCTAACCGGGTTGACGGTCCGTACAGCACAAAAAGGTCCGTACCGGATAACCGGTACGGACCTTGCTGGTGCGCCCAAAGGGATTCGAACCCCTGACCTTCTGTTCCGTAGACAGACGCTCTATCCAGCTGAGCTATGGGCGCATTCCGTGTCCCGGGAGAAGAACCGCTCTCCCCGAACCTCGAATTACTTTACGCGAGCTGCGGGCCGATGCCAAATCGAGAGCCCTGTAATCTCGGTAACTAGACCGGTATAGGTGACCTTCATCACTTAATCGGCGTTTTTCCGGCAACAATTCCTTGAATTCTCGCGGAATTCAGTTTCCGTGACCGGATATGTCAGTCAAACTGCCCAAAAACTCCACTGGTCCGGACCATAGCATTTAGCTCACACCGATGAACCCGAGGAAGGGAACTGCAATGGGCGATCTGGCGCAGAAGCCGCTGCTTGAGAAAGCACCCACCACACATGCCGGTCTGCTGGCATGGGTCGAAGAGGTTGCTGAGCTTACGCAGCCGGACCGCATCTACTGGGTTGACGGGTCCGAAGAGGAAAACACCCGTCTCACTGACGAGCTTGTTGCTGCCGGCACCCTGACCCGGCTCAACCAGGACCTGTTCCCGAACTCCTTTGCCGCGTTCTCGGATCCCGCCGACGTTGCCCGCGTTGAGGAACAGACGTTCATCTGCTCCGAAAACAAGCGGGACGCCGGCTTCACCAATAACTGGATGGACCCGCGGGAGATGAAGGACAAGCTGCGCGGCCTGTTCGCCGGTTCCATGCGCGGCCGCACCATGTACGTCATCCCGTTCGTCATGGGACACCTCGACGCCGAGGACCCCAAGTTCGGCGTCGAAATCACGGACAGCGCCTATGTCGTTGCGTCCATGCGCATCATGGCCAACATCGGCACCGCAGTGCTGGACAAGATCACCGCGACCAACGCCTTCTTCGTTCCGGCCCTGCACTCCCTGGGTGCCCCCCTGGCGCCCGGCCAGGACGACGTGGCATGGCCCTGCAACCCGGACAAGTGGATTGTCCACTTCCCCGAGGAGCGTTCCATCTGGTCCTTCGGCTCCGGCTACGGCGGAAACGCCCTGCTCGGAAAGAAGTGCTACGCCCTGCGCATTGCCTCGGTCATGGCACGCGACGAAGGCTGGCTGGCCGAGCACATGCTCATCCTCAAGCTGACCTCCCCCGAGCGGAAGACCTACTACGTCTCCGCCGCTTTCCCCTCCGCCTGCGGCAAGACCAACCTCGCCCTCCTCGATCCCACCATCGAAGGCTGGGAAGTGGAGACGCTGGGCGATGACATCACCTGGATGCGGATCGGCAAGGAAGGCGAACTCCGCGCCACCAACCCGGAAGCAGGCCTCTTCGGTGTTGCCCCCGGCACCGGTTGGGGCACCAACCCCAACGCCATGCGCGCCATCGCCAAGGGCCACAGCATCTTCACCAACGTGGCCCTGACCGACGACGGCGGCGTCTGGTGGGAGGGCATGACGGACGAGGTTCCGGCGCACCTGACCGACTGGCAGGGCAACTCCTGGACCCCGGACTCGGACAAGCCTGCCGCGCACCCGAACTCCCGTTTCTGCACGCCGATCTCACAGATCGACATGCTGGCCGAGGAGTACTACAGCCCGGAGGGCGTGGAGCTTTCGGCCATCCTCTTCGGCGGACGCCGCAAGACCACTGTTCCGCTGGTCACCCAGGCCCGCAGCTGGACCAACGGCATCTTCATGGGCTCCACCCTTTCCTCCGAGACCACGGCCGCGGCCGCCGGCCAGGTTGGCGTGCTCCGCCGCGATCCCATGGCCATGCTGCCGTTCATCGGCTACGACGCCGGCGACTACCTGAAGCACTGGATCAGCGTCTCCGGCAAGGCCAACCCGGAACGCCTGCCCCACATCTTCCTGGTGAACTGGTTCCGCCGCACGGCTGACGGCGGCTTCGCGTGGCCCGGCTTCGGCGACAACGCCCGCGTCCTCAAGTGGGCCATCGAACGTATTGAGGGCAAGGCCGACGCCGTGGAGACCCCGATTGGATACGTTCCTGCCGGGCACTCGCTGGACCTCACCGGCCTGGACCTCACCCACGCCCACGTGGAGGACGCCGTCCGCGTCGACCGCGAGGAGTGGGACACGGAGCTCGCCTCCATCGAGGAGTGGTACGCCAAGTTCGGCGACTCGCTGCCCGCGGCCCTGAACTCCGAGCTCGCTTCCCTCAAGGAACGGATGTCCGCGCACTAGCAGTCGCCGGACCTTCCATACGACGACGGCCCCGCACCTTTTCCGAAAGGTGCGGGGCCGTCGTCGTTCAGAAGGGCGGCGGAAATCAGCTGGCGAGCCAGATGTCCGGGCCGAAGACCTCGTAGTGGATCCGGGTCGCGGGGATCCCGGCGTTGATGGCCTCGTTGCGGATGTTCTTCATGAACGGCAGCGGGCCACAGAGGTACAGCGAAGCGTCGGCGGGGAGGTCCACCTCGCGCAGGGACATGAAGCCTTCCTTGGCGCCGCTGACCGGCTTCTCCAGCCAGAGCTGCAGTTCGGCGCCGTCCAGGCGTTCGACGTCGTCCGTCATCTGGCTGCGCAGGGCCCAGCTGTCCAGGGTGCTTTCCGCGTGCAGCACCAGGACCTGGCGGTCGGAGCCGGACTCGGCAAGGGAACGCAGGATGGAGGCGGTGGGGGTGCAGCCGATGCCTGCGGACGCGAGCACCACGGGGCCGTCGCCCTCCTTGAGGGTGATCTCGCCGTAAGGGTTGGAAATTTCGACGACGTCGCCCACCTGCACGGTGTTGTGCAGCACGGGGGAGACCTCGCCGCCGTCGTCCAGCTTGGTGGTAAAGGTACGGCTGGTGCCCGCGTCGCCGGAGAGGGAGTACTGGCGCACCTGGCGCAGGCCGTCCGCAACGGCCACCTTGACGCTGACGTACTGGCCGGGAAGGGCAGGGGTAACGGGGGTGTCGTCCGCGGGCTCCAGGGTGAAGGTCATGGACCCGGTTCCCGCCGGCGTCTTGGCGGCAACCCGCCAGGGCGTCCACATTTTGTCATTCGCCTGGGCGGCGTAGAGGCCCTTCTCAAGCTTGATCAGGGCGTCTGCCATGAGCCAGTACACCTCGGTCCAGGCTTCGGCGATCTCAGGGGTGATGACCTCGGCGAGGTCCTCGGCGATGGCCGCGAAGAGGTGTTCGTAGACCACTTTGTACTGCGGCTCGGTGATGCCGAGGGAAGCGTGCCGGTGGGCGATGCGGGAAAGGACGGTCTCCGGCAGGGTGCCGGGGTTGTTCACCAGGTGGGTGGCGAAGGCGGCGATGCTGCCGGCGAGGGCCTGCTGCTGGTTGCCGGAGCGCTGGTTGGAGCGGCTGAACAAGCCATCCATCAGTTCGGGGTGCGCCGCGAAAAGTCGGGCGTAGAAGTTGGGGGTGATGGATCCGATCCGGGAGCCGACCAGCGGCAGGGTGGCCTCAATGACGGGGCGGGACTTGTCCGAGAGCATCTGTACTCCTGAGGTTATGGCCGGGGCCTTCGTCCGGCCGGATGAAAACTCATATTTGAAATGCGAGTATTTCTGCCTCAGTTCTACACCTTGTAGAAGATTGAAATCAAACTGATAGCAGGCGTCCGGATAACGGGGGACTAAAGTCCCGGGCGCAGGCCAATCATCGAGAAAACCGGAGCCATTTGCCGGGCCTGGGGGAGGTCCGCGATGACCACGGAGTCAAGCTCCACGTAGAAGGCTTCACGGGCGCGGGCCAGGGCGCCCCGTAGCTTGCACTCGTTGATCAGGGGGCAGTTGCCTCCTGGAGCCACACAGTCTGCAGCATCCGTGCGGGTATCAAGCTGCCGCAGGATCTGGCCAACCGTGGCGATGCGGCCGGCATGGCTGAGCCGGGAACCGCCGGAGCGGCCCCGGACCACCTCGATCAGGCCCATGCTCCGCAGCTTGGCCATGGCCTTGCTGACATGGTTGTAGGGCGTCCCCACCGAGTCGGCGATGCTCTGGGTGGTCAGGAGGGTGCCGTCCGGGACCGCTGCGAGCACCATGAGTGCACGCAGGCTGACGTCCGCGAAGGCGTTGATTTTCATGGCGGTACCGGTCTAGTCCACCCAGATGGCGGGCTCGCTGGCGTCAGCACCCAGTTCGCCGAATTCCCAGGTCTGGGTGCCCGCATTGGCCGAGTAGGGCAGGACAGCAGCGAAAAGGGAGCCGTCCCGGTGCTCGGCGGCCACATGGATGGCATCCGAATCGTCCTCCACCAGCAGGATGTCGCACACCACGGCCGCGGCGCGGAAGTCGTCGCGGTTCTGGCGGAGGAGGGCCTGCAGGTCGCGGATCATGGCGTCGGCGTCGAACTCGCCGTCGCTGCCCCCATCGGCATCCGAGGGGGAGACGGCAACCAGCCGCACTTCGCCGTCGTTCTGGACAGTCAGGGCAAAGGGCAGGAAGCCGCCGTTGCGCTGGAGCTGCTCCTGGGCCGCGCTGACGCCCGTGCCCAGGAGGTTCTCCAGGTCTGTTGCCGTCGCTTCGGAAACGGAATCACGCCAGCTTTCCTGGCCGCCGCCTTCCGGTGCCCGTCCGGTATGGTCTGCCATCCGATGCTAGGCCCGGACCAGGGACAGGACGCGGTCGCGGATGCGTTCCATGGTGGACCGGTCCGTGGCCTCGGCGTTGAGCCGCAGGAACGGTTCGGTGTTGGAGGGGCGCAGGTTGAACCAGTAGCTGCCGTCGTTGGCCGTGAATGTGCTGCCGTCCAGGGTGTCGATGGTGAGGTCCTCGTCCGCGAAGGCCTGCCGTACGCGCTCCACGGCTGCCGGCTTGTCCTCCACCTCGGAGTTGATCTCGCCGGAGCTGACGTAGGGCTCGTATTCGCGGGCCAGCTCGGACAGCGGGCCGTCCTGCTCGCCCAGGGCTGCCAGGACGTGCATGGCGGCCAGCATGCCAGTGTCCGCGTTCCAGAAGTCGCGGAAGTAGAAGTGCGCGGAGTGCTCGCCGCCGAACACGGCTGCTTCCTTGGCCATGACTGCCTTGATGAAGGAATGGCCAACACGGGTGCGGACGGCGCGGCCGCCGTCGTGCTCCACCAGCTCCGCAACCGCGCGGGACGTAAGCAGGTTGTGGATGATCGTCGGCTTTTCCTCGCCCTGGGCCTTTGCACGCGCGATCTCGCGGCGGGCCACCATTCCGGTGATGGCCGACGGCGATACGGGCTCGCCCTTTTCGTCGATGACGAAGCAGCGGTCGGCGTCGCCGTCAAAGGCCAGGCCGATGTCCGCACCGTGCTCGATCACCGCGGCCTGCAGGTCGCGCAGGTTTTCCGGCTCCAGCGGGTTGGCCGGGTGGTTGGGGAAGGAGCCGTCCAGCTCGAAATACAGCGGAACGATGTCGAAGGGCAGCTTGGGCAGCAACGCGTCGCCGAGGACTGCCGGGGTGGTCAGGCCTGCCATACCGTTTCCGGCGTCCACCACTACCTTCAGCGGACGCGATGCGGAGAGGTCGACGAGCTTGCGCAGGTATTCCGAGTAGTCCTTGAGGACGTCGCGGACGCTGATCAGGCCGCGGGTGCCGGCGGCAGGGATGGCCCCGGCGTTGAGGTACTGCTCGGCGAGGGCCTGGATCTCCTTGAGGCCGGACTCCGAGGAGATGGGGACGGCGCCTGCTTTGGCCATTTTGATGCCGTTGTATTCGGCAGGGTTGTGGCTGGCGGTGAAGGTGGCTCCGGCGCGGTTGAGGAAACCACAGGCGAAATACAGCTCGTCGGTTGAGATCAGGTCCAGCAGTTCGACACTGGCGCCGCGCGTTGCCGCCCCCTTGGCGAAGGCCTTGCTGAACTCCGGGGAGGAGGGGCGCATGTCGCCGCCCACCACGATGGTCTGGCCTTCGAGCTGCAGGACATCCACGAACGCGGCCCCCACGGCTTCGACGATTTCGGCGGTGATCGACTCGCCTACAATCCCACGGACGTCGTAGGCCTTGAAGGATGCCGAGAGATCAAATGTCGTTGTCTGTTCGCTAGTCACGGGCTTTATCTTACGTGGACGGGGATCAGGGCCAAGGCGGTTTTAGCGGTATGTGCATAACAGCAGCGGACCGGCGGGGTATTTCCACATAGCGGCCAATGGCCGTCCACGCTGTCGGAGGGTGCTGGGATACTGAATCAATGGCCGATAACCAGTACCCGTCCACCCTTTCCGTTACCGCCGTTGCAGACCCGGCCGATCCGGATGCGCAGGGCACCGCCACCCAGGCCGAGGCGCTCGAGGTCCTGCGCGGCCTGGTGGGGCATCAGGACGCGGTCTTCCACGACGGGCAGTACGAGGCCATCGAGGCATTGGTCGACGGCGGGCGGCGGGCTTTGGTGGTCCAGCGCACCGGCTGGGGCAAATCGGCCGTGTACTTTGTGGCATCGCTGCTGCTGCGGCGCAGGGGAGCGGGGCCCACGCTGATCGTCTCGCCGCTCCTTGCCCTGATGCGGGACCAGGTGGCCGCTGCCGCCCGGGCCGGGGTGCGCGCTGTGGCCATCAACTCCGCGAACCAGCTGGAGTGGGACACCGTCCGTGAACAGCTGGCCGCCGATGAGGTGGACGTGCTCCTGGTTTCCCCCGAGCGGCTGACCAACCCGACGTTCCGGGAAACGCAGCTGCCGGAATTGATCCGGCGGACCGGCCTGCTGGTCATTGACGAAGCCCACTGCATCTCCGACTGGGGCCACGATTTCCGTCCCGACTACCGGCGGATCGCGGACCTGATCACGCAGCTGCCTGGCTCGGTCCCGGTCCTTGCCACCACCGCCACCGCCAACTCCCGCGTGGTGCACGATATCGAAGAGCAGCTCGGCGCCGGCGTCCTGACCATCCGTGGCTCCCTGGGCCGGGAGTCGCTGCGGCTTGGCGTCCTGTCCCTCCCCGGTTCCAAAGAGCGCCTGGGCTGGCTGCTGACCCACCTGGCCGATCTTCCCGGCAGCGGAATCATCTACACGCTTACGGTGTCTGCGACCGAGGACACTGCACGCCTGCTGGCGGAGGCAGGCCACAACGTGCTCGCCTACACAGGCAGGACGGATCCGGCGGACCGGGAGCGTGCGGAGCAACTGCTGAAGGACAACCAGGTCAAGGCCCTGGTGGCCACCTCCGCCCTGGGAATGGGCTTCGACAAGCCCGACCTTGGCTTCGTGGTCCACCTCGGTGCACCGTCCTCGCCGGTGGCCTACTACCAGCAGGTGGGCCGTGCCGGCCGCGGTGCCACGAACGCCGATGTCCTGTTGCTGCCCGGTGCCGAGGACAGGGAGATCTGGCAGTACTTCGCCACCGCGTCCATGCCCTCGGAGGAGAAAGCCGGTGCTGTGTTGACCGCGCTGGCCGAAGCGGGGACCGCCCTGTCCACCGTGGCGCTGGAAGCCCGGGTGGACCTTCGCCGTACCCCGCTTGAGCTGCTGCTGAAGGTGCTGTCCGTGGACGGGGCCGTGGAGCGGGTGGGCGGAGGCTGGCGGTCCACCGGCCAGCCGTGGGTCTACGACGCGGAACGCTACCGCCGGATTGCGGAGGCCCGCGTGGACGAGCAGGACTCCATGGTGATCTACCAGGACACCGCGGGCTGCCGGATGGAGTACATCACCTCGGTTCTGGACGACGAGACGGCCCGTCCCTGCGGGCGATGCGACAACTGTGCCGGACGGTGGTTCCCTGCGGACGTGGCAGCCGACGCGACAGCGGCCGCCGGGCAGACCTTGAGCCGGGCGGGCGGGGTGCTGGAGCCGCGGCTTCAGTGGCCCAGCGGGATGGACCGGCTCGGCGTGCCGGTGAAAGGCAAGCTCAAACCGGCCGAGGGCCTGGCCGAGGGGCGTGTCCTGGCCCGCCTCACAGACCTCGGATGGGGCGGCGCGCTGCGGGAGCTGTTCGCCGCCGGCGCGGAGGACCGGCCGGTGGACCCCGGCATGCTCCAGGCCTGCGTGCAGGTCCTGCGGGAATGGGGCGCGGGTGATGGACGCACCCAGGGCTGGAGCGGGGTGGGCAGGCCGGCCGCGATTGTCGCCGTCCCGTCCCGCAGCAAACCGCAGCTGGTGGGGTCGCTGGCCCGCGGAATCTCCGAGATCGGACGCATCCCCTACCTCGGCGAGCTGCAGCTGGCGCACGGCGGCCCCACCGGCGGCCGTGGCGGAAACAGCGCCTACCGGTTGGCGGGAGTGTGGGACCGGCTGGTGGCGGGTCCGGAGCTTGAGGCCGCGCTGCAGTCTGCCCGGGGCCAGACGGTCATGCTGATTGACGACCTGGCAGACAGCCGCTGGACCCTTACCGTCGCCGGGCGCGCCCTTCGGCAGGCCGGTGCGGGAGCTGTTCTTCCCCTGGTTCTGGCGCAGGCGGGCTGACGGCCCCGGCAGCGGCCGAGTGCCGGGCTGTTGCAGTGTGGGCCGGCCCGGCCGCTCGCCCTTCCGTTGCCTGGCCGGCTGTTGCATCGCGGGCGGCCTCGTCCCGGTCGTGCCCGCGCTGGCTCACCGCCGCCCCGGCATGTTTGGGAAGCAGCAGGCTGTCCACCGTGCTGGCCAGCATCAGCACGGCCATCGCCACGAACGCTCCGCGGAAAGGACCGGCGGGATCCTGGGGCGCGAGGGCCTGCCCATTGAAGATCCGGATCAGTAGGGCTGCAATGGCGATGCCGGAGCCCGTGCCCAGCTGGACCAGGGTTGCGGACACGGTGTTGGCGGATGTCAGCTGTGCCGGCGGGATGTCCGCGTACTGGACCGAGGCGTAGGCCGAAAATCCGATGGAGCGGAAAGCGCCGCTGCAGACGAGCAGCACGAACGTCAAGACTTGCGGCGTCTCCGGGGTCAGGAACGCGCAGAGTGCGAAGGTGACGGCTGACGCCAGTGAGGCGAACACCAGCATCGCCTTGAATCCGAACTTCCTGATCAGCGGGGTGGTGGCCGGCTTGATGCCGATGTTCCCGATGAACACTGCCGCCACCATCGCCCCGGCCTGTAGTGGTGACCAGCCGAAGCCGGTTTGGAACATCAGGGGCAGCAGGAACGGGACTGAGCTGATGGTCACCCGGTACACGAATCCGCCGGTGGCCATCGCCCGGAACGTCCGGGTGCGGAAAACCTGCAGGTTGAACAACGGATGGGGAGTCCGGCGCATCCAGGCCACGGCCCCGGCAAGCGCGGCGACCCCGGCCGCGGCGCTGATCCCCGCCCAGGGCAGCTCCGGGTGGCTGCTGGCCAGTTCCAGGCCTGCCACCAGCGCGCCCACTCCAACCGTCGTCAGCACCATGCCGGGCCAGTCCAGCCGGCGGCCGGGATCGCCGGGCGCCACCGGCACCAGGCGAACGGCGGCGACGAAAGCGGCTGCGCCGAGGGGGATGTTCACCAGGAAGATCCAGTGCCAGGACAGGTATGTGGTGAGCGCCCCGCCCACCAGCGGTGCGAGGACCGGGGCCAGGAGTCCGGGCCACACCAGGAACGCTGTGGCGCGCAGCAGCTCGGACTTCGGTGTGCCACGCAGCACCACCAGGGTGCCCACCGGGACCATCATGGCCCCGCCGGCGCCTTGGGCGATGCGGCTCAGGGTCAGCGTCGCCAGGTCCTGGCTGAAGGAGCAGAGCAGGGAAGCGAGGGTGAAGACGGCGATCGCAGCGCAGAAGACCCGGCGGGCGCCGAACCGTTCCGCGAGCCAGCCGCTGATGGGAATGCCCACGGCGACTGTCAGCAGGTACGCGGTCATGGTGATGTTTACGTCGGCGGCGGGGACAGCAAAATCAGCCGAGATGCTGGGGATCGCCGTGGTGAGGACCGTGCCGTCCAGGAACTCCATGAAAAAGGTTGCCGCCACCAGCAGCGCCAGGCGTTGGTTCCAGCCCGAACCGGTGCTGTCCTGCTGGTGTGGTGTGGTGCGTGCCGCCATGCGCTAATCCTGCCACCGGGGCAGCCCCCGCGCGCCCCGCGTCCGGCTGTCGGACAGCGCGTTCCGGAGGGCGGAGGGAGCTTTGGCGGGTTCATCAGAAGCTTGTCCGCGTCTCCCAGCCTTCAAGGCCCTGATGCGCGAACGTGCTTAGGACAGGTGCTTGGCCCGGATAACAAACCCGGTTCAAATCCCCGCGGGAAACGCAAAAGGCCCCGGTCACGGGGACCGGGGCCAAACGCGGAGACGGGGGGATTTGAACCCCCGGTCGAGTTTAACCCCGACCCTTCATTAGCAGTGAAGTCCATTCGGCCGCTCTGGCACGTCTCCAGTTGCTATTCCTAGCCCACCAAGGATACGCAGATCCGGCCACGCAGTGCAAAACGTTCCCGTCAAAGCCTCATTCCGGCCGGCGCGGCTCCGCGCTGCCTACGCGACGGGCCGGGCCGGACGGACCATACGGATTTCAGGGAGGTTCTCCCAGCCGGCCAGGACGTCCTGCTCGCCGTCGGGCTCAAAGCCGAACCGGCGGTAGAAGCCGATCGCCCGGCTGTTGTCCGCGGCCACCCAGAGGCTTGCTGCGTTGTCGCCAATGGCGGCCGTGAGCAGCCGGCTGCCCAGGCCAAGGCCCTGGTGGGACGCCAGCAGGTACAGTCCCCACAGTTCCAGGTCACCGGACGACGGCGGCGGGTGTCCTTCGGGGGAGCCCGGCGCCGGCAGGCGGCGGGCGCCGGAGAACCCAACCACCGTACCGCCGTCGGACGCCACCCACGCCTCGGCGGGATCAGGCCGGTCCAGCAGGTACTGCCAGAGCCGGAGCCGGTCGTCGGGGTCCACGCCGGAGAGGAAGGCGTCGGAGAGCATCCCCCGGTAGGTCTCCTGCCAGCAGCGGACATGCACCTGCGCCAGTTGCAGAATGTCCTCGGGACCGGCCCTCCGTATCGTCAGCGCATGCTCCGTGGCGTTCAGCCTGCCAGCGCCTTCCACAGGAAATGCTGGCTGCGGGCCTGCAGGGCCGCGGCTTGCCGGTTGTCGGAGGCGCCGGCGTGCCCGCCCTCCAGGGCTTCGTGGAACCAGACGTTGGGGATGCCCATCGCCAGCATCCGTGCCGCCATCTTGCGGGCCTGCACCGGGCCCACCCGGTCGTCGGAGGTGGCGGTCCAGATGAAGGTCTCCGGGTACTCCACGGCGTCCTTGAGCAGGTGGTACGGCGAGAAGGTTTTGATGTATTCCCACTGTTCGGGAACATCGGGATCGCCGTACTCGGCAATCCAGGAGTACCCGGCTGACAGCCGGGTGTAGCGGCGCATGTCCAGCAGCGGAACCCCGCAGGAGACGGCCCTGAACAGTTCCGGGTAACGGGTGAGCATGTTGCCCACCAGGAGTCCGCCGTTGGAGCCGCCCACGCAGCCCAGCCGGCGCGGCGAGGTGACCCCGCGCGAGATCAGGTCGCGTGCCACGGCGGCGAAGTCCTCGTAGGCCCGGTGCCGGTTTTCCTTCAACGCTGCCCGGTGCCAGGCGGGCCCGTATTCGCCGCCGCCGCGGATGTTCGCCACCACATACACACCGCCCCGGGAGTGCGCGGCTCCGCCGTCGGTTCCTGCCGGCGTGGTGCGGCGCTCAAGCCATGCCCGGCCCACGGTGCCGCTGTACGCGGGTGTCCGGGACACCTCGAATCCGCCGTAGCCGGACAGCTGGGTTGGGTTCTGCCCGTCCAGTGCCAGCCCGCGCGGGGCTACCTGGAAATACGGGACCCGGGTGCCGTCGTCGGACACGGCGAAGTGCTGCTCCACTTCATAGTCGGCGTCGGCAAAGAACGACGGCGAGGCCTTGACGGCGGCATGCCGGCTCACGACGCCGGACGTCCCGCCGCCGTCGTGCTCCAGGGTGCCGCGCAACAGGGTGGTAGGCGTTGTGAATCCGGTGGCGATCAGCCAGAAGTCATCGCCGGCTCCGCCGCCGGCCGGTCCCTCATCTTCGTCGTCCACCGCATACGCGTTCACGTCGTGCAGGGGCGGGCAGGCGTCGAGCAGAGTGGCCGCCCAGCCGCCGTCCGCCTTGCCGGTTGGCCGGGACGGGTCCAGCACCCGGATCTCGGAGGACACATCCTTGAGCAGGTTCAGCAGCAGGAAACTCCGGGTCCAGCTCCAGGACTGCAGGGAGGTGTGGGCATCCGGCGTGAACAGGACGGTGAGCGCGCGGCGCCCCGCCAGGTAGTCCTCGAAGTTGGCGGCGAGCAGGGCTCCGGCGGGATACGTGGTGCCGTCCAGGGTCCAGTCCTGCTGCGGGCGGAAGAGCAGCCATTCCCGGTGCGCGCTGACGTTGACGTCGGTGGGGACATCAATGGCTTCCCAGTCGCCGTCCCGCAGCACGAAGCTGGTGCGGTTGAAGAAATCGATGTAGTCCACGGCGAAGGTACGCTCAAAACCGGGAGTGGAATCGTGCGCGGCCACAGCCATCATGTGGTTTTCGGGTACCTCGAAAAGACGCGGCGCCGCGGCCAGGGATCCGCCGCGCCTGAGGGTCACGGCGGTGCGGGCGTAGGAGGACGCGGTCCGGGGCAAGCCCTCCGCGGTGGAGGCCACCAGCAGCGTATCGGCATCCAGCCAGGACACATTGCCCTTCGCGGTCGGCAGGTCAAAGCCGCCGGCGGCCGGGTCGACAAAGCTTCGTGCCTCGACGTCGAACTCGCGGTAGCGGTTGGCGTCGCCGCCGTCCGGGGAGAGGGCGAGAAGCGCAAGCCGGTAGGGGCTGCCGGCCGCCGGACGGAGGAACGTGGCGCCGTGGAACACCCATTCCTCGCCTTCTGCCCGGGACAGCTCATCAACGTCCAGCAGGACGTCCCATTCCGGGGAATCGGTGCGGTAGCTTTCCCAGGTGGTGCGGCGCCAGAGGCCCTTGGGGTTCCGCTGGTCGCGCCAGAAGTTGTAGTACCAGCCGCCGCGCTTGCCCACCATGGCGATCCTGTCGGTGGAGTCCAGCACTTCCAGGATGCCGGCTTCGAGCCCTGCGTATCCTGCGTCCTCCAGCAGGTCCTCGGTGCGGGAGTTCTGCTCCCTGACCCAGGCCAGCTGCTCCTCGCCGTAGATGTCTTCCAGCCATACGTTTTCGTCGACGGGTTCCGGGGCCCTGCCGGAAGCGGCGGTGCCGGGGTTGTTCGGGCCTGGACCTGGAACGGACGCGTGATCAGCTGCTGTGGTGGTCATGCGCCCCATCCAAACAACTGGGCCACAGGCTGGCAAGTCAAGTGCTCCGGCGCATAACCTGCTTCCAGCCCGTACGCTGGATGCCGTGGAAAAATCTGAGAGCATCCGGGCTGTCATTATCGGCGGCGGCCCCCGCGGCACCAGCGTGCTGGAGCGGTTGCTCGCCCACTGTGCGGCGGCCGGTGACTCCGCGCGGCACCTGCGGATCGACGTGGTGGACCCCTACCCCGCAGGTCCCGGGCATGTTTGGCAGCCGGCCCAGTCACGGCTGTTCCTCATGAATACGCAGTCTTTCTATCCCACCCTGATTCCCCAGGATGCGTCCCTGCCGGCCCCGGTTGCCGGCACCACCTTCGATCAATGGCGGGACCGGCAGCAGCGTGACCCGCTGCCGGCCCTCACCCCGGAGGAACTGGCGGAGCTTGCGGTCCTGGAATCGGACGACTTTCCCAGCCGGGCGCTCTACGGACGCTACCTGGGCTGCACCCTGGAGGAATTGCTGGACAAGGCGCCCGGCGGCGTCAGCATTGGATTCCATGCCACCACGGCCCTGTCGGTGCGCCGGGCGGAAAACGGAATGTTCGACGTCGGCCTGGCCACCGGGGAAGCCATCCAAGCCAACGGCGTGGTGCTGGCACTGGGGCACATCCCATCCCGGCTGAATCCCGAACAGCGCTCATTGGAGGCCTCCGCCGCGCAGCTGGGCCTGCAGTATTTCCCGCCCGCCGTGCCCGCCGATGTCGATTGGTCCCGGATCCCCGCCGGTGAGCCTGTCCTGGTGCGCGGCATGGGCCTGAACTTCTTCGACACGATGGGCCAGCTCACCGAAGGCCGCGGCGGAAAATTCGTCCCGTCCGGCAGCGGCAGCGGCCTCGCCTACGAACCGTCCGGCCAGGAACCCCGGATCATTGCAGCCTCCCGGCGCGGCACCCCCTACCGGGCAAAAGCGGCCCTCAGCGGCTACTACGCTCCGTCCATCACGCTCCGCTACCTTACCGAAGCGGCCATTCAGCGGCTGGCCAGGACAGGCATCCGCCCGTCGTTCGATCATGACCTGTGGCCGTTGCTGCACCGGGACGCCCTATGGGCCTACTACTCAACGCTGGTGCGCTCGCAGCCCGCCGCGGTCCCCGACGCACAGGCCTTCCTCGCGGCCCTGGAGGAAGCCTTCCAGCCGCACGCGCACAGCGCCGCCAACTGGGAAGACGGCGTAGAGAGCGTCCTGGCCGTTCACGTCGGTCCGCGGCACCGGCTGGACTTGCCCGGGCTGGCGGCCCCGCTGGCAGGCCGGACCTTCAGGTCCCGCAGCGAGCATGACGCCGCCGTGGTGGAATTCCTGCTCGATGACGCACGACGTTCCGCCCTCGGCGAGGACGATCCCGTCAAGATGGCCATCGCCGCCCTGCACCACGGACGCGCCGTCCTCAAGACCGCGGTGGCCGACGGCGGCATTACCGATGAGTCCTGGGTCGCGGGCCTGCGGGGCTGGTTCGAGTCGTTTGTAGAGGGCCTGGCCAGTGGTCCGCCCGCGCTGCGTTCCGCACAGTTGGCCGCACTGGCACGGGCCGGCGTGGTCAGCTTCGTTGGACCTGACCCGAAATTCGGCATGGACCGCAAATCGAAGCTGTTCACCGCGTCCTCGCCCTGGGTGGCAGGCCCGCCGGCGACGGCAAGGATCATGGTGGAGGCGCTGGCACCGGGCAACCGGGTGTCGGCGAATGACTCACCGGTGCTGGAGCAGCTCCTGGCCGACGGGCTGGTGCGGCCCAGGCTCATGATGACCGCCGAGGGAGCTCCGGTGGAGTCGACGGGCCTGGACGTGGAGCCGCACCCGTACCGGCCCATCGCCGCGAACGGGTCCGTGACGGAGGGGCTGTTCGTGCTGGGATTGCAGTTGTCCTCGGCGCAATGGGGAACTGCGATCGCAGCAGAGGCCGTCCAGCCGGGCGGACCCGTGTACGCCAGCGGCCAGCGCACCCTTCGCGATGCGGATGAGATTGCGGCCGCCATCCTCAACAGGGCTTGAGCCGCCAGTGCTTGAGCCGCAACGGCTTAAAGCAAAAAACCCCTGGCGGCCGTTGCCGGCTGCCAGGGGTTCCCTTGCGGAAGGTAAGAGATTCGAACTCTTGGTACGGGGTTACCGCACACTGGTTTTCAAGACCAGCTCCTTCGGCCGCTCGGACAACCTTCCTCAGCTAGTAGTGTTTCATAGGCACTTGCCTGCAACAAAACAGGCCACGGGCAGGAGCCCGTGCACACTGGTTGCAGCCAGGATTTGAGTCAGGAACGGGAGAGGTCCATGAAAGCCGTCTACATTTCGGAACCCGGCGGGCCGGAAGTGCTGGAAGTCCGCGATGTGGATCCTCCGGTACCAGGCCAGGGCGAAGTGCTGATCGACGTGGTGGCTGCCGGCCTGAACCGGGCCGACGTCCAGCAGCGCCGGGGTTTCTACCCGCCGCCGCCGGGCGCCTCGGAAGTTCCCGGGCTTGAAGTGTCTGGCCGGATCGCCGGCTTCGGGTCGGGCGTCAGCAAGCCCTTCTCGATAGGCGACAAGGTGGTTGCACTGCTGGCGGGCGGCGGTTACGCCCAGCAGGTGGCGGTTCCCGCCGAACAGGTGCTGCGGGTGCCCGACGGCGTGGACCTGGTCACCGCAGCGTCGCTGCCCGAGGTTGCGGCAACGGTCTATTCCAACCTGATCATGACGGCGCAGCTGCAGCCGGGCGAGACCGTCCTGATCCACGGCGCCACCGGCGGAATCGGCACCATGGCCATCCAGCTCGCCAAGGCGTTCGGCGCCAAGGTTGCCACCACGGCCGGCACGGAGGAGAAGGTCAGCACCGCCAAGGCCTTCCTGGGTGCGGACATCGCCATCAACTACCGGGACGAGGACTTCCCGGAGAGCCTGCGGCGCCAAAACGACGGCAAGGGCGCGGACGTCATCCTGGACGTGGTGGGCGCCAAGTACCTCCAGCAAAACGTCGATGCGCTCGCCGACTACGGACGGCTCATTGTGATCGGCCTGCAGGGCGGTACCAAGGGGGAACTGGACCTGGGGGTGCTGCTGAAGAAGCGCGCCGCCGTCGTGGCTACCGCGCTGCGGCCCAGGCCGGTGGCCGAGAAGGGTGCCATCATGACTGCTGTCCGGGATGCCGTCTGGCCGCTGGTGGCGGACGGCAGGATCAGGCCGCTGGTGGCCAAGACCTTCCCGCTGGACCAGGTGGCCGCGGCCCACCATTACTTTGACAGTGGCGACCATGTGGGCAAGGTCCTCCTGGTGATGTAGCCCGCGTACATACCCGGTATTGCGTGCAGGGGATTTCGGCGTTAGGCTGCCTATACGCGGTATGCACGGGTCTTGGGGGCTCGTGCATACCGGTAAAGACCAGCCCGGGGGAGCATCATGTCAATTCGCCACAGCCTCCTCGCCCTGCTGCAGGACCAGCCGCGCTACGGCTACCAGCTTCGGGTCGAGTTCGAGAACCGTACCGGAGCCACCTGGCCCCTGAACATCGGGCAGGTGTACACAACCCTGGACCGGCTGGAACGCGACGCCCTCGTGGCCAAGGAAGGCGACGACGGCGAAGGGCACGTGGTCTACAGCATCACCCCCGCCGGCAAGGCCGAGGTCCGGAACTGGTTCGCCGCCCCCGTGGAGCGGAACAACCCGCCACGCAACGAGCTCGCCATCAAGCTGGCCCTCGCCGTCACCCTGCCCGGGGTGGATGTCCAGGCCATCATCCAGGCCCAGCGGGTCGCGTCCATCAGGGCCCTCCAGGACTACACCAAGGCGCGGCGCGACACTGCGGCGAACCAGCGGGCCGCGGACACGGCGTGGCTGTTGGTGCTCGACTCGCTGATCTTCCAGACGGAAGCCGAGGTCCGCTGGCTTGACCTCTGCGAGGCCAGGATGGTCCAGCAGGCGCAGGCCGCGGGCGCAGCCCGGAAGGCGTCCAACGGGGCCACGGAAGACGCCCCGCTCAACGCGGATATCCGCCGGTGAGCGTGCAGGGGCCGCAGCAGGTCCTTGAACTCGCCGCGGTTGGCAGGACCTTCGGGGAAGGCGCGACGGCGGTCGCCGCACTCCGCGACGTGGACCTCACCGTTTCAGCGGGGGAGTTCGTCGCGGTCATGGGCCCGTCGGGCTCCGGCAAGTCCTCCCTGCTGGCCCTCGCCGGCGGCCTTGACCGGCCGTCGTCGGGCGCCGTCTACGTGGAGTCGACGCCGCTGGCGGGCCTGGGGCTGAACGAACTGGCCCGGCTGCGCCGCCGCGCTGTCGGGTACGTCTTCCAGGACTTCAACCTGGTCCCCACCCTGACCGCCGCGGAAAACGTGGCGCTGCCGCTGGAACTGGACGGAACATCCACCAGGAAGGCGCACCGGCAGGCCGCCGACGCGCTGCGGCAGGTGGGCATCCCCGAATTGGCGGACCGCTTCATGGACCAGATGTCCGGCGGCCAGCAGCAGCGGGTCGCCATCGCCCGGGCCATCGTGGGCCAGCGCCGGCTGATCCTGGCCGATGAACCCACCGGTGCCCTGGACTCGACGACGGGCCAGGGCGTCATGGAGGTCCTGCGGGCCCGGGCAGACGCGGGAGCCGCGGTCATGCTCGTCACCCACGAAGCCAGGCATGCAGCCTGGGCGGACAGGGTGGTCTTCCTGCGGGATGGGCGGATCATCGACCAGGCCGCCGCCATGCACGACCCCACCATGCTCCTCACCCAGGCCGGGCTCTGATGCCGATGGACCTTGCTCCGGCGCCCACAAGCCGCCGGAGCAGCTATCGGGTTGCCCTGCGCCTGGCCCGCCGGGACATCGGCCGCCACAAGGCGCGGTCCCTGCTCATCATCATGCTCATCATGCTGCCCGTGGCGGCGATGACGGGTGCCGCCACCCTCTACCAGAGCTCGCAGCGGACGCCGGATGAGATCGTTAAGTACGAACTGGGCAGCACCCAGGCGAGGTTCAGCGTCCTGCCGGTGCCCAGTGCCGACTCCCTCCAGGACCCGCTCAATGACGGCGTGGTCGCCTCCAGCACCGGGCGGTCCGACCCGGAGTTCCAGCGGACCGACCCGCTTGACGCCCTACCGGCAGGATACGACGTCCTCCCGCAGCGCATGCTCCAGCTGACCACCGGCGTGGGGGAGGCGCTCGTTTCACTGCAGGGCCGCGAAGTCGACGCCCTCAACCCCGCCTTCGCCGGCAAATTCAGCCTCCTGGCCGGGAGGGCCCCGCGCGACGGGACTGAGGTGCTGGTTTCGCCCGGGCTGATGACACGCTTCCACCTCACCTTCGGGCAGGAATTTACGACGTCGGCAGGCACCTTCGCCCCGGTCGGAACCATCCGCGACGCCGGCGTGTCGGACGGCAACAGTTTCCTGTACCTGCAAGCAGGCCAGGTGCCCCCCGGGCTTTCCCAGGGACCGCTGACACGCCAGTCCGTGTCCTACTATCTGGTGGGTCCCGAGCCGGTCACCTGGCCACAGGTCAGGGAGGCGAACAGTAAAGGCGTGGGCGTGCTGTCCCGCAGCGTGGTGCTGGACCCGCCGACCCTCGAGGAACGCACGGTGGCTGGTTCCCGGCCCCGGGATGCTTCGACGGAAGCTGTGGCCGTTTACGCCAGCTTTGGCATGATCGGTGCCCTGGCGCTGCTGGAGGTGGGCCTGCTGGCCGGGGCTGCCTTCGCCGTTGGAGCCAAGCAGCAGGTACGTGAGTTGGCGCTGCTGGCGTCCTCGGGTGCGGAAAGCTCCACCATCCGCGCCGTTGTCACGGCCGGCGGACTCTGGCTTGGCGGCCTTGCCGTGGCCCTCGGAGCCGCGGTGGGGCTGGGAGCTGCTGCCGTCGTCGTCCACGTGGTCCGGTCCACCGGCTCCGTCCGGTTGGCAGGACTGCATCCGGACCTCCTCCTGACAACCGCCGCCATGGCCATGGGACTGGCATCCTGCATCATCGCGGCCATGGTGCCTGCGCGCCAGGTGTCACGGCAGGCGGCACTCGGTGCCCTCAAAGCCGGACGGGCTCCCGCGGCGAAGACCCGGCGCGCAACCATGGCCGGGGCCGTCGTGCTGGTGCTGGCCGCTGGGCTGTTGACGGCGGGGTGGCTCCTGGGGCGGTCCACCAACGATCCTGACCGGCAGGCGGACCAGCTGCCTTGGGTGGTCACGATACTCATCCTCGGCGCGGTTCTGGCTGTCGCCGGCCTGGTACTGCTGACCGGCTGGCTGGTCATCCGTCTCACGTCCCGCACCCAGTGGATGCCGCTGTCCCTCCGTATGGCGGCCCGGGATTCGGCACGGAACCGCGGCCGCAGCGTTCCCGCCGTCGCCGCAGTACTCGCCGCCGCCACACTGGCAAGCGCCGCCCTGGTTCTCTCCGCCAGCCAACAGGCGGGGCAACGGGATTCGCACTACTGGGGCGCCCTGGAAAACCAGGCGTACCTGCCGCTGGTGGTTGACCCGCCAGTGTCCGCCGATGGCAGCAGGAAGCCTTCGGTCCGGGTGGATGCCGGTAAGCTTTCCGCCGCGGTGGCAGATGCCCTGGGCACTGTCGACTCGACCCAGCTCATCTCCGCGCCCGAGAGCCTGCGCAACTGCCCGGAGGGCCTGGCTGACCCAGGGCTGCCGGCACGGACCGACACCTCAAACTGCCTGCTGTACTCCCTTGCCAGGCCGACCGCCAACGAGTGTCCGGTAACTCCACAGGGAAGGCTGCTGGACCCGGGCGACTGGCGGTGCCGGGGCTCCATGGTCCGTGACCAGCCCTCCGGCCGGGCCGTCCTGGTGGGCGGTGGGGAGGAGATCCGTGCAGTGCTCGGCCGCAACCCCACCCCCGAAGCTCTGGCGGTGCTGGACGCCGGCGGGATGGTGGTGACCAACCCGGTGTTCGTCAGTGAGGGACGCGTACTGCTGGAGGCAAAGGATGTGCGGACCCACGTGCCGGCGCCCTCCGGGGCCGGCACCGTCCCTTCGACCATCAGGAGCGACTCCCTTGCAGCGGCAGTGCTGGAACCGGCTGTCCCGGTGCCTTACTACGGTGTGGTCTCGCCCGAAACCGCCGAACGCCTGGACCTCCGGGCGTCCCCGGCCGGATTACTCGTGCAGCTTTCGGCCTACCCTTCCGGGGCTGACGCGGATGCGGCCTCTGCTGCGGCTGCCGCCGTCTATGGGCAGCCTGGTATGCCTTTCCAGGTGGAACCAGGCATCTCCCAGGTGAACCAATGGATCACCTGGTCCATCGTGGCCGTGGCCGCGCTCATCACCTTCAGTGCAGCAGGCATTACCACGGGGCTGTCCATGGCAGACGCCCGGCAGGACCACGCAGTCCTTGCCGCAGTCGGTGCCCGCCCACGGCTCCGTAAGGCACTTGCCGGCGCGCAGGGACTGTTCACCAGCGGCATGGGGGCCGTTCTTGGATTAATGGCAGGATCGGTGCCGGCGGTCCTGCTGGTCCTGTCCACGGATATGCGGACGGCCCTCGAGGTTCCCTGGCTGCACTTGTCCGCACTCGTGGTGGCCGTGCCCTTGACGGCCGCGGCACTCGCGTGGGCTTTCACCCGGTCCAGGCTGCCCTTGTCCAGGCGCAGCCTGACGCAGGGCCATTAGGTCAAAGTATTGGGTCTTTTTGATCACCGGGATCGGGCCTACCGTAGGGGCAGGAGCCGCCCGTCCGGGTGGTGGAACTTACGGAGGAACTTCATGACGACCCATGTTGCCGACTGCAGTGTCACCCGTTGTTCGTTCAACGACCACGAAGGGTGTACCGCCCACGCCATCACGGTTGGGGGCAGCCAGGACCACGCATCCTGCGCCACATTCATCGAGACCGGCATCCACGGCGGCCTCCCCAAGGTCCTCGCCGACGTCGGAGCCTGCCAGCGCGGCGAGTGCGTCCACAACGACCACCTGATGTGCAACGCGCCTGAGGTGCACGTGGGGCCAGGCGCCGACAACGCGGACTGCCTTACCTACGCCCACGCCTGACCTTCCCGCATCCAAGCCAGGGCCCCCGTTCGGATAACACCGGACGGGGGCCTTCGCTTTGGCCGCCGCCCGCCGTCGTCCCGCCCTTCCCGCTCATTCATCGCCGGACTGCCGCCGCTCACCGCACAGCGCGACGGCACGCCGAGGCCGGCCGTTCCGGGCCGGATGGGCGTTGGTATGGTGCCCAATAGCAAAAGCGGGAGAACTCTCAAGGAGGAGACATGGCCGGAGCGCCTGACCAGCGGAAGAACGGAACCCGGGCGGAGGGCGGGCTGGCCACGGACCCGGACTTTCCGCCGCCGGCCGTGGATGAGGCAAGGCTCGAGTCCGAAGACCGGAGATGGACCCCGGGCAAGATCGCGCTCTGGGCTGCCATCGCCCTTCTCGGCGGCGTCGCGTGGTTCATGCTGGCGATTGTCCGCGGGGAGACGGTCAATGCCATCTGGTTCGTCTTCGCCTCCGTGTGCACCTACCTGATCGGGTACCGCTTCTACTCCAAGGTCATCGAGCGCTACATCACCGGCCCGGACGACCGCCGGGCCACCCCGGCCGAATACAAGGCCGACGGCAAGGACTATGTCCGCACTGACCGCAACGTGCTCTTCGGCCACCACTTCGCCGCGATCGCCGGCGCAGGCCCCCTGGTGGGCCCGGTCATCGCGGCCCAGATGGGCTACCTTCCCGGCACCATCTGGATCATCGTCGGCGTGGTCTTTGCCGGCGCCGTCCAGGACTATCTGGTCATGTTCTTCTCCATGCGCCGCGGCGGCCGCTCCCTGGGCCAGATGGCGCGTGAGGAGCTCGGCGTCATCGGCGGCACGGCAGCGCTGATCGCCACCCTGCTCATCATGGTGATCATCGTGGCCATCCTGGCCCTCGTCGTCGTCAACGCCCTGGGCGAAAGCCCGTGGGGCGTCTTCTCTGTCGGGATGACCATCCCCATCGCCCTCTTCATGGGCGTCTACCTCCGCTACCTGCGGCCAGGCAAGGTCATGGAAGTCTCCATCATCGGTTTCGTCCTGCTGATGGCGGCCATCATCGGCGGCGGCATGGTGGCCCAGACCGAATGGGGCGCCACCCTGTTCCACCTGGACAAGGTGACCATCGCCTGGGGCCTGATCATCTACGGCTTTATCGCCGCGATCCTGCCGGTGTGGCTGCTCCTGGCCCCGCGCGACTACCTCTCCACCTTCATGAAGATCGGCGTGATCGTGATGCTCGCGCTGGCCATCATCGTGGTCCGTCCCGAAGTTAACGTACCCGCGTTCAGCGAATTCGCCAGCCGGGAAAACGGGCCGGTGTTCTCCGGGGCCCTGTTCCCCTTCCTGTTCGTCACCATCGCCTGCGGTGCATTGTCCGGGTTCCACGCACTCATCTCATCCGGAACCACCCCCAAGCTGGTGGAGAAGGAACGGCAGACCCGGTACATCGGCTACGGCGGCATGCTGATGGAATCCTTCGTGGCCATCATGGCCGTGGTGGCAGCCATCTCGATTGACCGCGGCCTGTACTTCGCCATGAACGCCCCCGCAGCCCTGACCGGGGGGACCGTGGAAACCGCAGCCACGTGGGTCAACAGCCTGGGCCTGAGCGGCGTGAACATCACGCCCGGGCTGCTGAGCGAAACCGCCGCCAACGTGGGGGAGCAGAGCATCGTGTCCCGTACCGGCGGCGCACCCACCCTGGCAGTGGGGCTGGCCCACATCATGCACCAGTTCGTCGGCGGAACCGCCATGATGGGCTTCTGGTACCACTTCGCCATCATGTTCGAGGCACTCTTCATCCTCACCGCAGTGGACGCAGGCACCCGCGTTGCCCGGTTCATGCTGCAGGATTCGATCGGCAACTTCGTCCCCAGGTTCAAGGAAGCCTCCTGGCGGCCCGGTGCCTGGCTCTGCACCGCCATCATGGTGCTCGCCTGGGGTGCGGTGCTGCTGATGGGCGTCACCGATCCGCTCGGCGGCATCAACACCCTGTTCCCGCTGTTCGGCATCGCCAACCAGCTGCTGGCCGCCATCGCCCTGGCCGTTTGCCTGGCCATCGTCGCCAAGCGCGGAACCTTCAAGTACCTCTGGATCGTGGCCCTGCCGCTGGCCTTCGCCGCGGTGGTCACCATTACTGCCAGCTACCAGAAGATCTTCTCCTCGACTCCTGCCGTGGGGTACTTCGCCAACAACGCTGCCTTCAGCAAGGCCCTTGCGGACGGCAAGACCGAGTTCGGCACTGCCAAGACGGTGACCGCCATGGAAGCCGTGGTCCGGAACACCGCCATCCAGGGCTGGCTCTCCGTGATCTTCGTGGTGCTCAGCATCATCGTGATCGCGACGGCGGTGCTCGCCACTGTTAAGGCGTTCCGGGACAGGGCGGCCGGGACGCCCACGATGGACAACGAGGACCCGGCGGTTCCGTCGCGCGTCTTTGCCCCCGCCGGGCTGGTCCCGACAACTGCCGAACGCGAACTGGCCGCAGAGTGGGCGAAAATGCCCGCCGATGCCCGCCTGGAACGGGCGGGGCACTGATGGGCACAGGCATCGCCGCGGTTGCCAACGGCTTCCGCGGCGTTGCCCGCTACCTGGGCGGCGTCATGGGCGCAGACGCCTACGCCAAGTACCTGGAGCACCACCGCGCCGCCGGCCATGCCGAACCGCCCCTGACGGAACGTGAGTTCTGGCGGGACCGGACAGACCGGCAGGAACAGAACCCGCAGGGCAGGTGCTGCTGATTGAGCCTGCAGCGGACAAAGCACCTGAAGGCTTCATTGACTGGACCCCGGGCGGATCGCCCGTGAGAGTATGAACGCATGAGCGATCCCAAAGACACTCAGGAAGCTGAGGACCTCCCTGTAGAAGGCACCCCCATTGACGACAACCAGCCGCCCATCCCCGTCCAGGGGGCGCAGGCGGATGGAAAACCGCGGGGCAGCAACCTTCAGGACCTTGTGGACGAACCGGCCAAAGTGATGCGGATCGGCACCATGATCAGGCAGCTGCTCGAAGAGGTGAAGTCCGCGCCCCTGGACGACGCTGCCCGGGGCAGGCTTGCTGCCATCCACGAGCGGTCCATCAAGGAGCTCGAAGACGGCCTGGCACCCGAGCTCGTGGCGGAACTGGACCGGATCAACCTGCCCTTCTCTGATGATGCCACGCCCTCAGATGCCGAACTCCGGATCGCACAGGCCCAGCTGGTGGGCTGGCTTGAAGGCCTGTTCCACGGAATCCAGACGGCCATCGCAGCGCAGAACGCGGCCAGGGAGCACGCCGCCGCACAGCTGCAGCTGCGCCAGCTGCCGCCGGGCACCATGATTGCTCCCGGCGTCGTCATCGGCGAAAACGGCGAGCCGCAGCGCGCCGCCGCCGGAGCACGGCAACCGGCACCCGGACGGCCGGCACAGCGCGATGACCCGGACCATGGTCCAGGGCAGTACCTTTAGGCTGCGCTTGGGCTTTTTCAGCGCGGCCAGGCAAGAGCGCAGGGATGATGCGGAACTGGGCAAGGGGTTGTGGCGCCGTGCCCACGACCGCTTCCACCGGGGACTGGACCGCTTCCACCAAGTGCTGGAGGGCGTCGAGGATGACCAGCTGTATGCAGAGCTGGTGGACATAGCCAATGAACTCGCTGCCCTCCTGCAACGGGTCCGGGCGGTGTGCATGGAGGCGCAGCACCGTGCGCCCAGCGACGGCCTGGATATACCGGCCGCCCTGGCGGATGTCCATCGGTCCTTGTCCAAGGCCGGCAATTCCCTGGCCACCACGGCTGAAGCGGCGGCAATGCTTCGGCTCGCCGTGGGCCCGGTACCCGTGGGAGCCGCGTCCGTGCGGCGCCGTGCCGAGGCCGTCTTCCAGCAGGTGGACGACGCCGAGCGGCAGCTTCGCGGGGAGTAGCCCGGCAGCCGTGCGGAAATTATTCCCGGTTCGCCGGCAAAATTTCCGGTTACGCGTGTGGCTGACAGGCCCGGGAATCGGGACGTTTGGTCCGCAGCTTTTGGCAGGATGAAACCATGACTTCTTCACCTACCCTGACTTTCAACGACGGAAACACCCTTCCCCAGCTCGGCTACGGTGTGTGGCAGGTTGAGGACGACGTGGCTGAAAAGGTTGTCCGCCAGGCATTCGAGGCAGGCTTCCGCCACATCGACACGGCAAAGATCTACGGCAACGAGGCCGGCGTGGGCCGTGCCATCGCCAGCTCCGGCCTCTCGCCGGAACAGATCTTCGTCACCACCAAGCTGTGGAACGCGGACCAGGGCTACGAGTCCACGCTCGCCGCTTTCGAGGAGTCCATGGACCGCCTGGGCCTCCAGACCCTTGACCTGTACCTGATCCACTGGATGCAGCCCAAGCAGGACAAGTACGTCGATACCTGGAAGGCGCTGATCGAGCTCCAGAAGCGCGGCCGGGTGAAGTCCATTGGTGTTTCCAACTTCACTGCTGAAGGCCTCCAGCGCCTGATCGACGAAACGGGCGTGGTTCCGGCAATCCACCAGATCGAGCTGCACCCCTACTTCAGCCAGCGTGAACTGCGTGAGTTCGGCGCCGCCAAGGGCATCCTGACCCAGGCCTGGTCACCGCTGGGCCAGGGCGGCGAACTGCTGCAGGACTCCACTGTGGCCTCCATCGCCGCAAAGCACCAGGCAACGCCCGCCCAGGTGGTCATCGCCTGGCACCTCGCGATCGGCAACGTGGTCATCCCCAAGTCCGTGACCGAATCCCGCATCAAGGAGAACTTCGCAGCGCTTGAGGTGTCCCTGGACGCTGAGGATGTTGAGGCCATCAACGGTCTGGACCGGACGGCCAGCGGCGAAGGCCGCATCGGACCTGACCCCGCGGTCTCCGACTTCGCCTAATTCCCTGCACCGGCGCCGGCCCAACCACGCCGGCGCTCTGCTGCAGCAACGTCAGCCCGCGCTCCCGGCAACCGCCAGGCAGTGCGGGCCGACGCTGTTAAAAGCACAATCACCTCCCATAGGCGGCGCCGCGTTGGCGGGCGGCCGCTCAGGAAGCTGTGTCAGGCCGCGAGCTGGACGTGCTCAACCATGACAGCGTCCACCACTGCCCAGCTGTCTTCCCCATGGGAGTGGCGGCAGGCGAAGCGTTCGGCTTCCTCAAGTGTTTCGAAGATCTCCGAGCGTGCCCGTCCGCAGTCGGCGTCGAAGTATGTGACGTGAAATTCCTGTACAGCGTGGTTTTCCATAAATCCAGTGTGCAACCGGGGTCTGACATTCTTCGGAACCGGTGCCGCGTGTTGTCCGGGAAGGCTTCAGAAGGCCTCGGCCGGGCGCCTCTGACGGCAGGCGGAGAGCAGGCTAACGGCCCCGTGATTCCTGGCCGGAACCGGCAATGCCCCGCACCTTCAGCGTGAGCACGGCCAGTGCCAGCATTCCAAGTCCGGCCCAGGCGAGCGTGCCGCTCCAGACCTCCGGTGAGAAGCTGAGTCCGCCGTCGCGCAGGGCCACTCCGGCGAAATACGGCGCCCAGAACACCACCGGGGAGAGGCCGGCCGCGGCCATGAGCCGTGCAGGGCAGTCCGGGGCCGGCCGGAGCACTGCCCAGACAACGCCCACCAGGACTGAACCCACCAGCGCGACGGGCACCAGCCAGGCGTCCCGCAGCGCCACCATGAGCTGCAGGGCCACGGACGGAACCAGCACCATGGCAGCGGGCACCGCGGGATGCAGGCGCCATCGAAGGGCGGGCAAAAGGACAGGTACGAAGAGCGCAAACGTCGAGACGAAGAACGAGGCCAGGGAAACCATGATGCCGGACGACGTCGCCGCCACCACCGCGGGATGCGTCCCGCCGGCGCCGGAATACGTCTGGACAAGTCCGTGCCGGGCGAAGACGGCGTATTCCTGCAGGATGAAAGCGGTAACCATCCCTGCCAGCACGGCGCTTCCGAAGGCAGGAACCAGCTGCGGCCATGGCCGGTTGGGCGCCCGCCATGCAGCCGAGAACGGTGCGCCCAGGATGAGGAAGCCACCGGTGGCGAGGCCCAGATGGGACGGGCTGAACAGCGCATTGATGTTCTGCTCAATGCCGAACACCGTATGCCAGGCGAAGTCGCCCAACCCGGAGGCCAGGAAGAGTCCCACGCCCGCTACAGCAGCGCCATAACCGGCGGGAACGGCCTCCGCCCACCGCGCGCCCGGGACATGGCGCCGCCAGGCCAGCGCGGCAATCCACACCGCACAGGCAGCAAAGCCCGAATAGAGGACCGCATGCCAGGGGGTGAAGAACGTCTCCAGATCACGGAGGTTGTTGTGCGCCCACCCGTCCACGTACGTCCCCGTGAGCAGCCACACTCCGGCCGCGAGGGTGATGGTGTCTTCAACGGCAGTGGTGGGACGGTGGACCGACACCGGTGGAACGGCAAAGGCGTGGGCTGCTGCGGCATCCATAGCTCCACAGTAAGTCTGGCCGGACCGTGGTGCGAGAGGATTTTCGGCCAAGGCTGCAGCAGTTACCGATTGTCCAGCCGGAGCACGCGCTCCTGCGCCAGTACAGCGGCGCGGCGGGCTTTATCTGCCGCCCGGGCCGCCTGTTTTGCTTCGGCTGAGGTCGCGGCAAGCTGCCTGCGGGAGCGCTCCAGGTCTGCCTCCGTGGCCTTGAGCCGGTTCCGAAGCTCAGCCGTGTCCTGCTGCAGCCCGGCCACGTGGCCGCGTGTCTGCTCTTCCCGCTCCTGGAGTTCAGCTGCGCGGCGGGCGGCCTCCTCTTCAGCGGCCTGTGCCTCACCGAGGGCGGCCCTGGCCCTTTCCAGCGCCGGCGGCGACGCCGGCAAAGGGGTCGGGCGCACCGCTTCAAGCCTTGGCCTGGCATGCCCAGGTTTGGCGGGCTCCGCCCCCGGGGGAGTCGGCTGGGAGGTTCGTTCCGCCGTCGCCTCCTTCTTTGCAGGTGCAGCTTTTGCTGCTGTGGCTTTTGACACCGGTGCCGGCGCTGCCTCCGGGACACCTGGAGCGTGACTGGCAGGGCGGCTGGACGGGTGCTTCGGAGATGCATCGGGGAGCAACCCGGGAAGGGCAACCGCGCCGTCAAGGTCCACCTCATTGACCCCGTCGGCGGACAGGATCTTCAGCAGCCGCCCGCTTTCAACTGCGCGCGCCGCACCTTCATCTGCCGTCAGCGCCCGGAGTGTCTCCTCAACGTCGGCGGCCATCGCCTCGCTCAGGGGGCGGCCCTGCTCCCGCGCAACAGAACGGGCCGTATCCACGGCGTCCGCGAGCATGCCCCGGCGCTCGCGGCCCAGTTCCCGGAGGGCGCCGGCATCCAGGGAGTCCTGCGCTGTCCGCATCCGGAACCCAAGGGCGCCCAGACCGGCCAGCACATCCGGCCGGTGCCGGACAAGCATGTTGACAGCCCAGGCGGCGACGGAGGGCTTAGGCAGGCTGCGGACCGCTGCTGCCAGATCCTTGTCCTGCCGTGCCACCTCCTTGGCTGCAGCCGCCCGGGCCGCCACAAAATCGTCCAACGCCCCGGCATACAGCTTGCCTGCTACGTCCGCCAGGGCTTCGTCATCCATGCGGCCATCTTAGATGCGGGGCAGGCAAGCATTCTGCCGGTTTCGTGCCCGTCGCCGGATCAAATCCACGCGAACGGCGGATGGGCGGTGGAACCACCCTGTTACTCGCCCGCCGGGAGGGGTAAGTTGCTCGAATGGACGATTCATACCAGGTCATCGTGGTTGGCGGCGGTTTTGCCGGAAAGGCGGCGGCTGAGGAGCTGGGCCGCAAAGGCGTCCGGGTATTGCTGCTGGACGCAAACAACTACCAGCAGTTCCAGCCGCTCCTGTACCAGGTGGCGGCATCACAGATCGGAGTTTCCGCGGTCACCCGGCCACTCCGGTCGGAGTTCCGCAGAATCAACAACGTCCGCGTCCTGACCGCCGAAGTCACGGCCATCGACGCGGCAAACCGAACGGTCACCACCGCTGACGGCTCCACGTACCAGGCCCGGATCCTGGTCATCGCCACCGGTGCGGTGCCGAACTTCTTCAACACCCCCGGCGCGGACGAGCACGCCTACCCGCTGTACTCGGTGGCCGATGCAACGCGGCTCAGCGCTGCCATAACCGCCGTCCTGGACGAGGCCGACCGGGAGCCATCGGTGGGGGCCGACGTCATTGTGGTGGGCGGTGGTCCCACGGGAGTGGAGACTGCAGGCGCCCTGGCCGAGAACGTTAAATACCTGGTGCCCAAGTACTTCTCGCCCGGCATGGCCAGCCGCTGCCATGTCCATCTGGTGGATATGGTTCCGAATGTCCTGGCCGCTTTTTCGGAGAAGTCCCAGGCCTATGCGCGGGACCGGCTGACCAAACTCGGCGTTCAGCTGCACATGGGCCAGCCCGTCGCCGAGGTCCGGACTGATGGTGTGACCCTCAAGGACGGCACCGTCATCCCGGGCCGGATCGTGGTGTGGGCCGGTGGCCTGCAGGCGGGGCGGATCATTACCGATTCGGGCCTGAAGCAGGGCAGGGGCGGCAGGGTGGACGTCGAGACCGACCTCACTGTTCCAGGCTTCGACGGCGTCTACGTGCTGGGGGATTCGGCGAACATCACCGACGCGGCTGGGAACAAGCTGCCCCAACTCGGGTCAGTGGCCCAGCAATCGGGCAAGTGGGCGGCCCGCAACATCCACGCGGACCTTACCGGCGGGGTGCGTGTGCCCTTCAAGTATTGGGACAAAGGGTACATGGCCATGGTAGGGCGGGGCGCTGCCGTCGCGGAGCTGGGACGCGGACGCCTGCAGCTGCAGGGCCCCCTGGCCTTTGTGTCCTGGCTGGCGGTCCACCTTGCCCTGCTGCCAGGATTCCAGCAAAAGGTCAGGGCACTGTTTTCCTGGGCCAACGGCTACATCACCCACAGCCCGGCGCAGGTGGTGGTTGGCAGGCCGTACTAGCCGCGAGACCGGGCGGACCGGCGGGCGATGGTCTGGACCGCCGTCGCGCTACTTCTTTTGGAAGCTCACCAGGTGGCCTGCGACGGCCCAGCCGGATGTTTCGTAACGGGCAGCGTCGTCCGGCCCAACCACCATGTGCAGGTACGCGGCGCCGTGGAGGAACGCCTCTTCGGCCCGGACCTGGATGCGGCCCCTCGCCACCGGGCGGTCGAAGACAGTGAGCCTGCGCGGCGCCGCCATCCCTGCACACCAGGGTGAGGCGGAAACTCAGGGCAGGTGGCTGAAGGATATTCCGGCCGCCAGCAGCTTGTCGACGGCCAGCCTCACACCTTCCGCCGTTCCGCCGTTTGGGTGGTTGCCGTGGCAGATCACCACATCCCCGGGGCGGGCCTTTCCCACCTCAGTGGCGACGACGGCGGCTGGATAGGTGGCGCCGCCGTCGCCATTGATGCTGAAACCGGCAGGCGCCACGCCCAAGGCGCCCAGGATCTCCACCGCCACGTCGTCCATGTACGCGGTCCCTGGACGGAAGTACCGGGGACGCCTGCCGGTAATGTCGGCCAGCACCTGATCGTTGGACATGATCTCGTCGTAGACCTCCCCTGCGTTCCTGGTTCCCGGTATGCCATAGGCCGTATTGCCCGCGGTGGACAACGGTTTATGGGACGTGCCGTGGTTCGCGAGCTCAAAGAGCGGGTCGGCTGCGAGCTGCCTGGCCATGGCGGGATTCGCCATGATCCAGCGGGAATTGAGGAAGAGCGTGGCCGGGATGTGCCGCTGGCGCAGGGTGTCGAGCAGCGCCTGGTCATAGGCGCTTCCGCCCTGGCCGCCGCAAAAGTCGAAGGTGAGGGCGATGGCCCGTGATGAAGGCGGCAGGTGCGTCAGGACGCCCGGAGCGGCCAGTCCCCAATACCGGGCCTGATGCTTCCCGAAGGTGTTGACGATGAGGCCACGTGAAGGCACTGTTACCGGCGGCGTCCTGGCTGCTGAGGCGTCCCCTTCCGGGCCGGAGTCCAGGACCGGGGAGGAAGCGCCGCCCGGCCTATCGCCGGGCGCGCCGGGCACGTCAGACGTCTCGGAGGCACGCTTCAAATGCGGCTGCAGGTCCGGTACAGCGGCCGACAGCGTCAGCACGGCTGCCAGGAGGACGGTCCTGCGGCCGGGACCTTTCCCGTCCCTGCTCAAATGGCGGGGCGCGTTGACATCGGGGACAGGCTGCCCTGCGCCGGCGCGCGGGTCATCAGCCTGAACATGGGGGGTCATGCCGTGAGGATACCTTGGCTGCCTTGCAATTGCCTGAACCCCGGGTTAAACGGAGCGGCGGGCACCCGGAGGCCCGGGATGCAGGTGTGGCTTTTTATCCCACATGGATGCCGGGACGGCGCCGCGGCTCGGGCTCGTTTTCACGAATGATTTCACGGACCACCGGGGGAGTATCGCCCTGGCCCAGCAGCAGATATCGCATCAGGTGTGCCAGGGGGTTGCCCTCGGACCACTCGAAGTAGGCGTGCGGGATGACGCCGGTGGCATCGCGCAGCGCCAGGAGGATTGCCGCGATGGCGTTCGGGGCAGCGGGGCTCTGTGCTCGCAGGACGCGGTGGCCCCCCACGTCCACACCTTTGACCCCCAGGACTTTGCTGAATCCCGAGGGATCGATGACATCGATCTCAAGGAAAATGACGTCGGCAGTCCCGGGGATCGGGTTGCTGTCCTCCTGGTCCGCCGCTTTTTGGTCGTACTCGGCGACGTCGCGCGCCTGCGGTTTGTTCGCGATCAGGGTCAGGCGGCCGTCAAAGTCCAGGGAATCCTTGATGAACCGTCGTGCTGTGGGGTCAAACTCTATGCGGTCCACGCGGAGTTCCGTAGTCCGGGAAACCCGGGAGACGAGCGAAACAGTGACGATGCCGAGGATGAAGAATGCAGAAATGGTGATGCCGTCGGGCTTTTCAACCACGTTGGCGGCCAGGGCGTACAACATCACCAAGGTCAGGATGGTGAAGCCGACGGCCCGGGCCCGCTGCTTCTTCCGAATAGTGGAAATCGTCACGGCGATGGCACCGGAGACCATCATGACCAGGATTCCGGTGGCGTAGGCCCCGGCCTGGGCGTTGACGTTTGCCCTGAACCCGATCGTGATGAGGACGCTCACTGTGGTGTAAACCAGAACGACGGGCCGCACGGCACGCGACCATTCGGGAGCCATGCCGTAGGACGGCAGGTACCGGGGAACGATGTTGATGAGTCCTGCCATGGCCGACGCGCCGGCGAACCACAGGATGAGGATGCTGCTGATGTCATAAACCGAGCCAAAGACGCTTCCCAGGCGTTCGTGGGCCAGATACGCGAGTGCACGCCCGTTGGCCGCCCCTCCTTCCTGGAACGCCTCCGGAGGGATCAACATCGTCGTAACAAAGCTGCTGCCGATGAGGTAGACGCTCATGATGAGTGCCGCGGTGGTCAGCAGACGGCGGGTGTTCTTGATTCTGTCGCTGAGCTTTTCCTCCGGAGTGGCGCCTGAGGACGCCACCAACGGCATCATGCTCACCCCGGTCTCGAATCCCGACAGGCCGAGGACCAGCAGGGGAAACGCCACCAGCGCAGGGCCGGCGATGCCGGTAGGCCCGGCACCCTGGACGGCGAGCTTGGCGGCCCAGTCAGTAAAGCTTTCCGGCCTGGAAAGGATATCCATGATCCCGACGCCGATGGTCACCGCGTTCAGGAGCAGGAAGACAGCGACCAAGGGAATGGCGACGGCCACAGCTTCGGAGAATCCGAGGAGGAAGACGCCCCCAAGGATCAACAGGAGGACCACCGTGATGGGCACTGCCTGGCCCGCAAGGAAGGAAGGCAGGAAGGGATTTTCCAGCAGGTGGACGGTGGCGTCGGCGGCGGACAGGGTGATGGTGATGATCCACGAGGTCGCAACGAACCCCAGCAGCACCAGGACGAACAACTTCCCGCGCCAGAACGGCAACAGCTTTTCGAGCATTGCCACGGACCCTTGGCCATGCGGGCTTTCGAAGGCCACCCGCCGGTACATGGGCAACATGCCAAGGAGCGTCAGGGCAACAATGAGCAAGGTTGCCAACGGAGAGAGCGCTCCGGCGGCCAGCGCCGCAATCCCCGGAAGATAGGACAGCGTGGAAAAGTAGTCCACCCCGGTCAGGCACATCACTTTCCACCAGCTTTGCTGGCCCTCTTCGTGCTCCGGGGCTTCAAGGCCTTCCGGCTGGTGGACGCGGTTCTCCAGCAGCCAATGGACCAGCGGATTGCGTGGGCGTGCGTCCTGGGAGGGCCGCGGCACACTCTCCGGCACGGAGTGCTGGATTGACGCAGTCACAATCATCCCCCTCTGTTGGTCCGGACACCACCCGGGTCCCTCGTGGGAAGGCTCCTGTTGGTAACCCGGGAGCGTAGCACCAGCCGCGTGTGGGACAAGGGCAGGCGCAACGATCTTGACACTTTCTTAACGGGCTCCTTCTGCCTCGAGGTAATCGACCAGGTTCGGCGGCCGGTACGTTGGGTCTGCCTGGTGCCGTTGCATGGCTGACGGGGCAACGTGTTCATGGCTTGGATCAGTTGTGCCGATGGGCCGGATGTAGGCCGGAAGGAGCCGCCATAGTCCGGTGCGCGATTCCTGGATGGCGCTTAGGTACGGGCTGCCCGCATCAAGAGGACTTTCCTGCAGCGCTTCAGGACGGAAGGCAAGCCCGCACGCCTGTGCGCGGTCGACAATCCACTTCAGGGGTATATCGGAGAGCTGGCTGCTCCGGTTTCCACCGCCGACATCGCCGTGGGTTCCGGTAAACCACACCTGTTCCAGTCTTTGGCTGCCGGCGTCTGATTGTTGATGCCAGAGGGTTGGCACAAAGGGCCTGCGTTTCTCGTCAATTGCCAACGCCTGGAAAGCATTGTCCACGGTCGTGGACAGATCCACGTCATGGAACGCCCATCGGCGGTTCAATCTGTCGACGAGCGGCACCCCGGTAAGGGGGATGCCCAAGGCTCCTACTGTGTCCCAGACCGCGATGCACTTGATCCGGGTTTCGTAGGAGAATGATCTGCGAAAAAGGATGGCTTCGACCGAGCGTGGGTGGGCGGTGGCGGTGCGGTCCATATAGAGGGAGTACGCCTCATTAAGCCGGTTACGGAAGCGCCGCCGGAGGACCCCGGCGTTCCTGATCAGGCCGGCTGTACTTCGGGCCGTGTAGGCTCCGCGGCTGAAGCCGAAAAGGAACAACTCGTCGCCGGGTTGGTAGTTCCCCACGATGAAGCGGTATGCCGCGATGACGTCGTGGGAGAGACCTGCTCCGAAGGCGCCGCCACCCAGGCGGTTCTGAGGTCCGGAGCCAATGCCCCGGTGGTAGAAAACCCGCTGTTCAAGATCAGTGCCCGCTTCGTCCCGGCCCGCTGCGTCAATGGCAAGGGCCATTTTCGTGACGTTCGTGGGGCGGGCCTGTCCATCCTCAGTTTGATCCGGAGTCGCCCAGGTCCCGTCGCAGCAGACAACAATTCGCTTGGCCATGCCGACTTCCCTGGAACCGGATGATGGAGTCGAAAGCTCCACCGATCTTCTGGATTTCCATTTGGGTATACACCCGGAAGCAGTTGGCGTCTATGGCCCGTTTTGCCGCTTAACCAGCGAAAAACCCCGGAAACCCCTAAAAGAAGGGGCTGTCCGGGGTTTATCCCGAGCTTCCTATCAGAATCGAACTGATGACCTTTTCATTACGAGTGAAACGCTCTACCGACTGAGCTAAGGAAGCACCGCGTGAAATCGCCGGCAGAACCGGGCCCTTCATGCAAGAGTCAACTGTAATAGAGTCCCGCGGCCCCGGTCAAAATGGGATGGGTGGAACCCCGTGGAGCCGTCAGCAGACCGTGTTGTCCGCCGGAAGTTTGCCGCTCACCAAGTAGTTGTCCACCGAATCCTCCAGGCAGCTGTTGGCCCGGCCGTAGGCGGTATGCCCTTCACCCTTCCACGTCAGCAGCGACGCATTTCCCAGCTGCTTGCGCAATGACGCTGCCCAGTCAAGGGGAGTGGCGGGATCACCGGTGGTACCGATGACGACGATGGGGGACTTCCCGGTGTATTCCACCGGTGCCGGGGTCCGGAGGTTCTTGTAGGGCCAGCCTGCGCAGGTGACGCCGCCGTAGGCAAAGTAGTAGCCGAGGGTGGGGGAATCCTGCTCCAGGCGCTTCTCTTCGGCCCGCATGCCGGCCGTGTCCGAAACCATGGGGTAGTCAAGGCAGTTGATTGCGTTGAATGCGAACGTTGAATTGGATGTGTAGGAACCGTCGGAAGCCCGGTCGGCGGCAAGGTCCGACAGCCGCAGCATCAGGCTCACATCTCCGGACACCGCGGCCTCAAGCGCCTGGGTAAGGGCCGGCCAGCTTTGGTCGTTGTAAAGCGGGGTGATCAGTCCGCTGACGAACATGGTTGCGTTGACCTGCCGGCCATCCTTGGCTGTCTGGGGTGTCTGCTCGACGGCGGCAATCAGGTCCCGGATCTGCTGCACGCCTGAGTCCACATCGCCGCGCAGCGGGCACTTGCTCTGCCGCTGGCAGCTGGCAACGTAGCTGCGCAGCGCCTTTTCGAAGGCGCGGGCCTGGCCGCTGGTCAGTTCCTCGTTGGTGATGGACGGATCAAGGGCGCCGTCCAGAACCATCCGGCCCACGTTGTCCGGGAAGAGGGAGGCGTAGGTGGAGCCCAGGAACGTGCCGTAGGAATACCCCAGGTAATTCAGCTGGGTGTCATTCACGACGGCGCGGAGAACGTCCAGGTCCTTGGCGGCGCTGACAGTGTCAATGTGCCCCAGCACCGGGCCCGTCTTGGCCGCGCACTGGTCCGCGATCGCTTTGTTGTCAGCCCTTGCCGCTGACAGTCCGGCGTCGGCTTCCAGCGCGTAGATTTTGGCCCGCGAGGCATCCCGTTCCGCGTCCGGGATGCAGGTGACCGGAGCGGAGCGCTTCACGCCCCGGGGGTCGAAGCCCACCAGGTCGTAGGCGTTGCGGACTGCTGCCGAGAAATGGGTACCCGCAGCGTCTTTCACAAAGTCATAACCGGAGGCGCCCGGGCCGCCGGGATTGACCAGGAGGCTGCCCGTCTTCTTCCCCGTGCTGGGCGCGCGCAGCGCGGCAAGCTGGATGGTGTCGCCGCCGGGGTTGGCATAATCCAGCGGCACCGTTACTTTGGCGCACTGGAATTCCCCCTCGCAGGGCTGCCACACCACTTCCTGGGAGTAGAACTTCTCCAACCCGGCAGGGGCGGACGCCACAATCGAGGGATCCGCCTTCGCGGTGGCCGCCTCCGGGGCGTTCCGGTCTCCACCGTTCAGCAGGCTGCACGAGGCCAGCAACATGGCCAGTGCCATGGCGCCGGCAGCGCGGGCTGCCGCCGTCAGGGACCTGTGGCGTGCGGGCAGGGGGCGGGCAGTCATCGGGTCTCCTTGGAGGGCTGGATCAGGCTGGCCGCCATGGACTCAATGGTCAGCAGCGGGGCAACGTTGGTGCTGGTGATGCGTTCGCGGGCTTTGTTGATTGCGTCCATGCGGGCCAGTGTGGTTTCGGCGGTGGTGCGGGCGGCGAACTCCTCCAGCTCACTCCTCAGCTCAACGTTGACCAGTTCCACCGCGTTCCCAAGCTGGATGATCAGTACGTCCCGGTAGAAGGAGAGCAGATCCGTGAGCGTCCGGTCCAGGGAATCGGTGATGGACCTCTTGGCCCGCCGTTTCTGGTCGTCTTCCAGCTGTCTCAGCTGACTGCGCATGGCCGGCGGCAGGGTCCCGGATTCGGGTGCCCCCAGCGTGGCCAGGAGTGCGGCCTTCTCCGCGGCGTCCCGCTCTTCGTTCGAGCTGTTGGCCTCGGCGGTCGCGATCTTAACGAGCTTGTCCGCCATCATCACTGCTGCAGTCACGCCGCGCAGTCCCAGCGGAAACCTCACGGTCTCCAGGCGTCGTTCCCTGGCCGCGGGATCCCTCGCGAGCCGCCGGGCGATGCCCACGTGGCTTTGCGCCGCCCGGGCCGCCTGCTCCGCGAGGGCTGGGTCGACGCCATCGCGCCGGACCAGCAGGGCAGCGACGTCGGACGCGGGCGGCAGCCGCAAGGCAACGCTGCGGCAACGGGACCGGATAGTAACCAGCACGTCGGCAGGGGACGGTGCACAGAGCATCCATACCGTCCGCGGCGTAGGTTCCTCGATGGCCTTGAGCAGCACGTTGGTGGTGCGCTCGGCCATGCGGTCGGCGTCCTCCACCACGATGATCCGCCACCGCCCTGAGGACGGCCGGTTGCCGGCTGTGGCCACCAGTTCCCGGGCTTCGTCAATGGTGATGGTGACCTTCTCGGTGCGCACGAAAGTGACGTCGGAGTGGGTTTCGCCCAGGATTGTGTGGCACGCCTGGCACTGACCGCAGCCGCGCAGGCGGACGTCCTCCTGGTCGCAGTTCAATGCAGCCGCGAACGCCTTGGCGGCATTGGAGCGGCCCGACCCCGGCGGTCCGGTGAACAGCCAGGCGTGCGTCAACGCTTCGCCGCTTGCGGCCTGGCGCAGCTGTTCGACGACGGCGGGCTGGCCCTGGAGGTCATCCCAGACAGTCACAGGGCGCTGCCGTCCGTGGCCACGCTGTGCGCGGCCGGCTGTGGCGCAGCGTGTTCCCCTGCAGCGGCGGCGGGATCAGTGAGCAGGGTGTCAACCCGGGCGAGGATCTGGCGGGCGAGTTCATCGACCGGCAGGTCGGCGGGGAGTACCAGGTAGGAGCCGGGGCGCGCCGCTGCGAGGTCAAGGAACGCGTTCCGGATCCGGGTGTGGAATGCGTCGGCCTCCGACTCGAGGCGGTCCTCGGCTGCCTGCCCGGCCGTCCGGCGGCGCCGCCCCAGTTCCGGGTCGACGTCCAGCAGGACGGTGAGGTGCGGCTGCAGTCCGGAAGTGGCCCACTCATTGAGGGAGCGCACGGCGTCCTGGCCGAGGTCGCGGCCGGCCCCCTGGTAGGCGACGGAGGAGTCGATGTACCGGTCCGTCAGCACGACGTCGCCGCGGGCCAGGGCAGGCCGGATGACCTGGGTGGCATGGGCGGCCCGCGATGCCGCAAAGATGAGGGCTTCCGTGTGGGCGTCGATCTCGCCATTGCCATGGTCGAGCACCAGGGAGCGCAGTTTCTCGCCTACGGGAGTGCCGCCGGGTTCACGGGTACGGAGTACGGTGTAGCCACGGAACTCCAGGGCGGCTGCAAGCCGGGCCGCCTGGGTGGACTTGCCGGCGCCATCGCCACCTTCGAATGCGATGAATATGCCGGCGCTCTGATTGTTCACTTCTCAAGCCTACCGAGGGTGGTGACATTTTCGGTCTCCGCGGACAGCCTGTGCAGGAAGGGTGGATGAACCGGCGTCCACAAAGCGTCACCGCTTTCCGGCGGCTTCGCCGGGAACAGTACGCTTTTGACCATGAGTCTTTCCGAGCACCAGGCCGCATCACTTTCGCCCGAGACTGTTGTGGTGGCGGCGGGACGCCCGCCGCGGGAAAGGGACCAGCCCGTCAACCCGCCCATTACCCTGTCCTCCACCTACTTCGGCACCGGCCCCCTGGGCGATGGTGACAGGGGCTACGGCCGGTACTCGAACCCCACCTGGGATCCGTTCGAAGAAGCGCTGGGCCAGTTGGAAGGATCTGCGCTGCCAGGGCTGCTGTACGCGTCGGGACTGGCGGCGGTCAGTTCAGCCTTGTCCCTGATCCCGGCAGGGGGCGTGCTGGTGATGCCGAACCACAGTTACTCGGGGTCGCTGGTCATGGCATCGGAACTCGCCCAGAAGGGCTTCATTGAGCTCCGCACCGTGGACATCGCGGACACTGATGCCGTGAAGGCCGCTTTGGCGCCCCAGGGGCAGGCCGGGAAGGCCGCGTCGATGTTGTGGCTGGAAAGCCCCACCAACCCCATGTTGGGAATCGCGGACATGTCCGCCGTCGCGAAGGCCGCGCACGATGCCGGCGCAATCGTTGTTACGGACAACACCTTCTCCACGCCCCTGGTCCAGCAGCCCCTGGTGCTGGGATCCGACGTCGTCCTGCATTCGGTGACCAAGTACCTTGCCGGGCACTCCGACGTCGTCCTTGGTGCCCTGGTCACACCGGACCCGGACCTCCGGTCGGCATTGCTCCATCACCGCATCGTCCACGGGGCCATCGCCGGTCCGTTCGAAGCGTGGCTGGCCCTGCGTGGCCTGCGGACCCTCGCGCTGCGGGTGGAACGGTCCCAGGACTCGGCCATGGTCCTGGCGGAACGCCTCGCGGCGCACCCTGCGATCGAATCCATCCGGTTCCCCGGGCTCGGTACCGATCCCGGCCACACCCGCGCGAAGGAGCAAATGAAGGGCTTTGGCTCCATCATCTGCGTCCAGGTGGCACCCTCGGCGGGAATCACCGGAGCCGACGCGGCGGACAAACTGGTGCAGGCCCTGGACCTCTGGCTGCCGGCCACATCCCTGGGCGGGGTGGAGTCCCTTATCGAGCGCCGGCGCCGGCACTCGGCCGAACCCGCCAGCGTGCCGGAGAACCTGGTCCGCCTCAGCGTCGGGGTGGAAAATGTTGAGGACCTCTGGGCCGACCTGAAGCAGGCGCTGGACGCGCTTGGCGGCTAGGCTGGGCTTGTGGACGGTGAACTACTTATCCAGCCTGTAGAGCGGGCAGTGTTTTTGATCCTTGCCTTGGTAGCCTTTGGCCTTGAGCTGTGGGCGGTTGTTGATTGCGTCAGGCACCGGTCCAACGCCTTCGAAGCCACTGGCAAACGCACCAAGATGTTCTGGCTTGCCCTAACCGGCGGCGCTGTATTTATTGGCGGCATCTCGCTCTACTCGACGCTGGCCAACGGTGGCAGCGGCGGGTTTTTCAGCACCCTCGGCCTGTTTGGACTCGCCGCTGTGGTGGCCGCCTCGGTTTACCTGGCTGACGTCCGTCCCGCCGTTAAGGATGCAGGCCGCGGCGGCAGCCGCAACATGGGCCCCTACGGCCCCTGGTAATCCAGGGGCGCTACTGACTCCCAGCCCACGGTCAGTTCGCCGAGCCGCCATCTGGCAGGTCCGTCCTGGACGGGCCAGCCGGCGGCGCGCATGCTCCGGCACATGCCCACCCAGCGCTGCCGGTTGCCAAACGAGGCAAGCGCTGAACTTTCAAGCCACGCCTTATCCATCGCCTGCATGAAGGCGTGCACCGGTTCGCCAGGGACGTTGCGGTGTATGAGTGCTTTCGGCAGCCGTTCGGCCACGTCCGACGGCAGGTCGAAGCTGCCAAAACGGACGGAGATGCTCAAGGACAGCGGCCGGTCCCGGTCGAGGGCAACCCATGTGGCGCGCCGCCCGATTTCGTCGCAGGTACCGTCGACGAACAGGCCGTCCGGAGACAAGCGCTTCTGCACGAGCCGCCAAATGCCGGGAACATCGGCTTCCTCGTACTGCCGGAGCACATTGAAGGCGCGGACCAGAACAGGGCGCCCCGGAATGGGCAGCTCGAAGCCGCCAACATGGAAGGTCAGCCCGGGACGCTGCAGCGGCAGTGCCGCGCGGACACGTTCCGGCTCAATCTCGATGCCGCAGACGCGCACGTCCGGCCTGACAGCGGCCAGCCTGTCATGGAGTTCGACGGCGGTGGCGGGGCTGGCGCCATAGCCCAGGTCCACCACGAGCGGGTCCGCCGCGGAGCGCAGGCGCCAGGCCTGGGGCCCCGCGAGCCACCGGTCCAGCCGGCGCATCCGGTTCGGGTTGGTGGTGCCCCGGGTGACGTTGCCTACCGGCCGGCCCCGCCTGGCGGCGGACATCCTGCCGGAAAGTTGCGGGTCATTGACCCGTTCAGCCTTTTGAACCACCGACCCACCCTATCGCCGCGGAAGGGAGACGAAGCACCCGGCCTTGTAACGCTCGGCGGGCGGCAACACTGCTCGGCTAGGATGAAAATCATGACTTACAAGCTGATTCTGCTGCGCCACGGCCACAGCGAATGGAACGCAAAGAACCTGTTCACCGGCTGGGTGGACGTTGACCTGAACGACCAGGGGCGCGCGGAAGCAGCGCGCGGCGGTGAGCTGCTGGTGGAAAACAATATCCTCCCGGATGTTCTCTACACCTCCCTGCTGAAGCGGGCCATCAACACCGCAAACATCGCCTTGGACAAGGCCAACCGTGGATGGATCCCGGTCAAGCGTGACTGGCGCCTGAACGAACGCCACTACGGTGCGCTGCAGGGCAAGGACAAGGCCCAGACGCTCGCCGAGTACGGCGAAGAGCAGTTCATGGAGTGGCGCCGCTCCTACGACACCCCGCCGCCGCCCCTGTCCGACGACTCCGAATTCTCGCAGGCCCATGACCCCCGCTACGCGGACCTGGGCGACGCCCTTCCGCGAACCGAGTGCCTGAAGGACGTCCTGGTGCGGCTCCTGCCCTACTGGGAATCGGACATCAAGGAAGACCTCAAGGCCGGCAAGACCGTTCTGGTGACCGCGCACGGCAACTCGCTCCGCGCCCTCGTCAAGCACCTGGACGGCATCAGCGACGACGCCATCGCCAGCCTGAACATCCCCACCGGTATCCCGCTGGTGTACGACCTGGACGAGGACTTCCAGCCCGTCAAGCCGGGCGGCACCTACCTCGACCCGGAGGCCGCCGAAGAGGCAATCCTGGCGGTCGCGAACCAGGGCAAGAAATAGGACTTCGCGGTTCTTCGCCGGGTGCTCGGTCGTTCCTCCCTTAGACGCACTCCGGCCGAAGAACGCGCTGCGTCAAAGGTGAAACGACGACGGCGGGCTGGTCACCACAGGTGACCAGCCCGCCGTCGTATGTTCTGTGAGCTTAGCTGTGTTCTGTGGCGTTCGGCTGCCAGGCGCCGGTAACCAGGTACGTCACCTTCTGGGCGACGGAAACACCGTGGTCGGCGAAGCGCTCAAAATAGCGGCTGGCAAGGGCCACATCCACCGTGGTGGCAGGAGATTCGGTCCACTCGGGCGCTGCGATGGCCTTGAAGACGCTGAGGTGCAGGTCGTTGATGGCGGTGTTCGCCTTGAGGATGTCCCTGGCCACCTCGAGGTCGCGGCTCTCCAGCAGGACCGTCAGCTTGTCGGCGATCTCCTGGTCCAGTTCGGCCATCCGGTGGAAGGTCTCCGTCATGGACTCCGGAATCACGGTGGAGGGGTACCGGAGGCGGGCCAGCTGGGCGATGTGGCGGGCGAGGTCACCCATCCGCTCAAGGGACGCGCTCATCCGAAGGGAACCCACGATCATTCGCAGGTCGCTGGCCACCGGGCCCTGCAGCGCCAGAATGTCGATGGCCCGCTCATCAAGGCTGTTCTGCAGGAAGTCGATGCGCGCATCCGCCGCGATGACATCCTGGGCGAGGTCCACATCCGCTACCTGGAATGAGGTAGTGGCCTTGTGCATCGCTTCGCTGACCAGCCGGGAAATCTCCACCAGCTGGTCACCGACCTGGGTGAGCTCTTCCTGAAAAACCTTACGCACGTAGGCGTCCTTTCCTTAGAACTCCCGCCAGCCGGTTCCGGGCAGCAGGAATCGTGTCGCCAATGGGCGCTCTAACCACCAACTTTGGCATCGCCCGGTAAACGATTATGCGCACAGAGATGAACGTTAGTTGAACCGTTGGCGGAAGGGCTCCAACGCGGCGGGCTGCGGCAGGCAAGAGCATAAAGTGGAGCTGTGGATCCTATGCTCATTGGTCTGGTCGCCGGCCTTATCGGCCTGGCGCTTGGCACGTTCGGCGTGCTTGCCTACCGGGTCAGCGAGAAGCAGCGCGAACTGCTGGACGTCGATGCCGGGGAACTGTCACTCCCGGCCGGGGCAGCGGAGGTGCTTGCCGTCGTCGGACGCGCCTTTGTGGTGCTGGACGACGTGGACGGCGTGGTCCGTGCCAGCCCTGCAGCCTACGCCTATGGCCTGGTCCGCGGGCACACCGTGGTGCACAAGGAACTCCTGGACATGACGGCAGGGGTCCGGCGCGACGGCGTCATCCTGGAAAAGCAACTGGAGCTTCCCCGCGGGCCGCTGGGACAGGGGACCATCATCGTCCAGGTCCGGGCAGCCATGCTGGGTGAGGAATACATCCTCCTCCTCGCTGACGACCGCACCGAAATTACCCGCACCGAGGAAGTCCGCAATGACTTCGTCGCCAACGTCTCGCATGAACTGAAGACCCCGGTGGGCGCCATCTCGCTGCTCGCGGAAGCTTTGGAATCGTCGGCGGATGACGAGGAAGCAGTCCGCCGCTTCGCCAAGCGGATGCACAAGGAATCCGGCCGCCTGGCCGCATTGGTCCAGGACATCATCGAACTTTCCCGACTCCAGGGCGCCAGCGTGACCCAGCAGGGAGGCCCGGTGGACATCAATGCCGTGATCGCCGAAGCCGTTGACCGCTCGCAGCTCCCTGCAGAAAGCAAGAACATCACCATCGTGGTTGGTGGCCGCACCGACGGCAAGGTTTTCGGAGACCAGGATCTCCTGGTGACCGCGCTGCGCAACCTCATCGACAACGCCATCCGCTATTCCCCCGCCAACACCCGGGTAGGAATCGGCGTACGCTCCCGGGAGGGCCTGGTCTCCATCTCCGTGACCGACCAGGGGGACGGACTCACGCCCGAGGACCAGGAGCGCGTCTTCGAACGCTTCTACCGCGTGGACGCGGCCCGTTCCCGCCAAACGGGCGGCACCGGCCTGGGACTGAGCATCGTCAAGCACGTGGCACAGAACCACGGCGGCGAGGTGACGCTGTGGTCACAGCCTGGGCAGGGATCAACCTTCACCCTCCGGCTGCCCGAGATGGAGGGGCAGGATGCCGACGCCGGGCCTGCCGTTTCCGACGCCGCCGTGCCGCCGGAATTGCCGGCACGCAGGGCGCCGGAGCAACCCACTCTCACCCAAGTACCCCGCGCCGCCGGCGCAACAGAACGAGGAGCTAGCGCTTGAGCAGGATCTTGATTGTGGAGGACGAGGAGTCGTTCAGCGATCCCTTGTCCTATTTGCTGGGCAAAGAAGGGTTCGAGGTCGAGGTGGTGGACAACGGCCTCGACGCCATCACCGAATTCGACCGCAACGGAGCCGACCTGGTGCTGCTGGACCTGCAGCTCCCCGGGCTTTCAGGCACGGAGGTCTGCCGGCAGCTGCGTCAGCGCTCCAGCGTCCCGGTCATCATGCTGACCGCCAAGGACTCCGAAATCGACAAAGTGGTTGGCCTTGAGCTCGGCGCCGACGACTACGTGACCAAGCCCTACTCTTCCAGGGAACTGGTGGCCCGGGTCCGGGCGGTACTGCGCCGGCAGGGCGAGCCGGAGGAACTGGTATCCGCCACCGTCCAGGCCGGACCCGTCCGGATGGACATCGAACGCCACGTGGTGAGCGTGGACGGCGAGCAGGTGCTGCTTCCCTTGAAGGAGTTCGAGCTCCTTGAGATGCTCCTGCGCAACTCGGGCAGGGTGCTGACGCGCGGCCAGCTCATTGACCGGGTGTGGGGGTCCGACTACGTCGGTGACACCAAGACCCTGGACGTGCACGTCAAGCGGCTCCGCGGCAAGATCGAGCCGGATCCTTCCGTCCCCCGCTACCTGGTGACCGTGCGTGGCCTCGGCTACAAGTTCGAACCCTAGGCGCACAGATAGAGGCATGCAAAAAGGGAGGAGCCGGTGGCTCCTCCCTTTCGCTGTGTCCGGTTACATATGTGTCCGGCGTTCGGTGCCTGCCTAGCGGCTGGTTGCGGTGGCAGTAGCGGACGCGGTGGCGCTGGACGTGGTGCTCGACGTGGCGCCGGCAGACGGGCTTGCGGAAGACGAAGCCGACGGCGTGGCTGACCCTGATGCACTCGGGGTGGGTACGTAGCCCTTGTACTCCTGCAAAGTGGCGTCCAGGACCGGAACCTTGATGGTGTCGCTGACGTTGGTGCCGTTCTCGCTGATCTTCAGGTCCACCAGGGAGCCCGGCTTGCCGCCGGTGGTGCTCAGGATGGCTGCGTCGGAGTTCTCGGTGAGGAATGTGGAGGAGTTGGCCTTGACCGAAACCTGGGTCTGCGAACCCTTGGCGCCGTTGACCGTGAGCTTCACGTCCTTCGAGGAAGAGTTGTACACGGCGCCGATCAGGCGGCCTGGCTCGTCTTCGCCGGCGGAGACGATGAGGATGTTCCGCAGCTGCAGGGGACCGAGGTCTGCGCGGATGCCGTCCGAGGCGGAGTACTGGTGGCTGGTCTGCTGGGGCGTGATGTAACCGCAGCCTGCGGTCAACAGACTGGCGCCAAGGGCAGCAGCCGTCAGTGCCAGTTTGCCGCGCTGGGCCCGGTTCATCGCAGTGGAACGCACGTCACGTACTCCTCGAGAAATTTGAAGTCTTTTTCAGCCATAGCCTATCCGCAAAGAGCGTCAAACGAGGATTCGGCGGTGTCACATGCGTTGTGGGAACGCTCACCTGATGCACTAATCCGCCCATCCGTCAAGGGGGTGGAGGGAGTTGATTGGGCCGTTTTTCCGCGTATTTTCGCGGTTGGGAGCCCTTTCTCCGGCCGGTCATATGCCTGAATCGTGATAAACTGGTCTGCGGGAAAGGGGAAATGTCCACATGGTATTTGAGGTCGGCGAGACAGTAGTTTACCCTCACCACGGTGCTGCGAAGATTGAAGAAATCAAGATGCGCACCATCAAGGGCGAAGAGAAGATGTATCTCAAGCTCAAGGTGGCCCAGGGTGATCTGACCATTGAAGTTCCAGCAGAAAACGTTGACCTTGTTGGGGTCCGGGACGTAGTGGGCAAGGAAGGCCTGGAGCACGTTTTTGATGTGCTCCGTGCCGAGTTCACCGAGGAGCCCACCAACTGGTCACGCAGGTACAAGGCAAATCTGGAGAAGCTTGCTTCCGGTGACGTCATCAAGGTAGCCGAGGTTGTTCGCGACCTGTGGCGCCGGGATCACGACCGGGGCCTTTCCGCAGGCGAAAAGCGAATGCTGGCCAAGGCCCGCCAAATTCTGATTTCAGAACTGGCGCTGGCTGAGAAGACCGACGAGGAGAAGGCTGCAAGCGTTCTCGACGAGGTTCTGGCTTCCTAAGAATTTAGCCCCGGCGGCACGCAAGTGCAGCCGGGGCTTTTTTGCGCCCAAATCCTGCTGGGCCACGCGCACCGAACCCGGGCGCCGGCGTCGTAGGCTTGTCCGCATGAGTGAATCATCCACCCGTCTGGTCACGGCAGTCATCGTCGTGGCCGCCGGTTCAGGGCAGCGGCTCGGCTACGGCATGCCCAAGGCGGCAGTGCCCCTGGGCGGCGAGCCAATCCTGATGCATGCCCTGCGCGGAATCGTCGCGTCGGGGGTCGCCAGCCAGGTCTGCGTGGCACTGCCCGCCGGGGACCAGGGCCTGCGCCGGATGTGCGACGACTTCAGGGAGGAGTTGGCCGACGGCGGACCCCTCCTGACGCTTGTGGACGGCGGCGCGACCCGCGCAGACTCTGTCCGCGCCGGCATTGCGGGCTTGATGGAAGGCATCGAAGCGGTCCTGGTCCACGACGCGGCCAGGGCATTGACGCCCGAATCCGTCTTCCACCGTGTGTCCGATGCCCTCGCCGGGGGCGCCGCCGCCGTGATCCCCGTGCTTCCGGTGGTGGACACGGTCAAGACCGTGGCGACGACGTCAGGTCAGGACGCTGCCTTTGCGCCCGAGGTGGTTACAGGGACGGCTCACCGGGAAGAGTTGCGGGCTGTGCAGACTCCGCAGGGTTTCACAGTCGGTACCTTGCTGCGCGCGCACGACGCCGCGCAGGGCCTGGACCAGCAGCAGGCGGCAACGGTCACGGACGACGCCATGCTCGTGGAGATGCTCGGTACCGCGGTGCACGCCGTCCGCGGGTCAACCCAGTCCCTCAAGATCACCACGCCCCTGGACCTGATCTTCGCCGAAGGGCTCCTGGAAGGTCCCCTCGGCGCACGTTGGGTGGAAGGATGAGCCCGGACATGGTCCTTCCGCGCACCGGCGTGGGAATCGATGTCCATGCCTATGCGCCCGAGGACGCCCCCCGCCCGCTGTGGCTCGGCGGGCTCCTGTGGCCGGGCGAGCGCGGCCTTGCGGGGCACTCGGACGGGGATGCGGTAGCGCATGCAGCCGCCGACGCGCTGTTCTCCGCGGCCGGCATCGGCGACCTTGGCACCCACTTCGGGACCGACCGCCCTGAATTCGCCGGCGCGTCCGGCGCCACCCTGCTTGCCGAAGCGGCGCGGATCGTCCGGGCTGCCGGCTTCGAGATCGGCAACGTCGCGGTGCAGTTCGTCGCCAACCGGCCCAAGTTCGGACCGCGCCGGGAGGAAGCGCAAAAGGTGCTGAGCGAGGCGGCGGGCGCCCATGTTGGGGTTACCGCCACCACCAGCGACGGCTTGGGTTTCACCGGACGGGGCGAGGGTATTTCCGCGATTGCCACCGCCCTGGTCTACCCCCGCCGGCCCTGAACCATCGGCTAGTCTGGAGCGGTGACCCTGCGCTTCTATGACACCGCCTCCGCCGAAGTCCGGAACTTCGTCCCCCTCGTCGACGGCAAGGTCAGCCTCTATTACTGCGGCGCCACTGTCCAGGGCATGCCGCACGTAGGCCACATCCGTTCCGCCATCGCCTTTGACCAGCTCACCCGCTGGCTGGAGTACCGCGGCCTGCGGGTGACCGTCGTCCGGAACGTGACGGACATCGACGACAAGATCCTGGCCAAGTCCGAGGCTTCCTTCGCGCCCGATTTCAGCCCGGAAGCCGGCGAGGTGCCGCGCGAGGAGTGGTGGGCTCTTGCCTACCGTTACGAGCGGGAGTTCCTGAAGGCCTACGACACCCTTGGTGTTTCCCGCCCCACCTATGAACCCCGGGCCACCGGCCACATCCCGGAGATGCACGCCCTGATCCAGCAGCTCATTGACCGGGGCCACGCCTACCCGGCACTGGACGATTCCGGTGACGTCTACTTCGACGTCCGGTCCTGGGACAAGTACGGGGCCCTCACCCGGCAGAACATCGACGACATGCAGGCAGCGCCCGACGCCGACCCCCGCGGAAAGAAGGACCCCCGCGACTTCGCGCTGTGGAAAGGTTCGAAGGAAGGTGAACCCGCCACCGCCAGCTGGACCTCGCCCTGGGGTGCCGGCCGCCCCGGCTGGCACCTTGAGTGCTCCGCCATGGTCACTAAGTACCTCGGCACCGCTTTCGACATCCATGGCGGTGGCCTGGACCTGCGCTTCCCGCACCACGAAAACGAGATGGCCCAGTCCCAGGCGGCAGGCCACCCGTTCGCCAACTTTTGGATGCACAACGGCATGGTGACCTACCAGGGCGAGAAAATGTCCAAATCGGTGGGGAACACCATCAGCCCGGCGGAGATGCTCGAACTCGCGTCGCCCCGGGTGGTCCGCTATTACCTGGGCCAGGCGCACTACCGCTCCATACTCGACTACCGGCCCACGTCCATGCAGGAGGCCGCAGCCGCCGTCGAACGCATCGACGGGTTCCTGGCAAAGGCCACCGCGCGTTTCGGTGGCGACGCCGGCGTTCTGGAGAAACCGCAGGACTCTTACTTCGAGGGTGTGGATGCATTCTGCGAAGCCATGGACGATGACCTCAACGTCCCGCGCGCACTGGCTGCCCTGCATGAAACTGTCCGCGCAGGCAACACAGCGCTTGCCGAGGGTGACGACGACGCTGCCGGCAACGCGATGCACGCCGTCGTCCTGATGACCGATGTCCTGGGCCTGAATGCCGTGGCAGGGTCCGAAACCGCCAGCACCAAAGAGGCCGAGGCGCTGGGTGTCCTGGTGGAAGCCCAGCTGGCGGCCCGCGCAGCTGCCCGCGCCGAGAAGGACTGGGCCGCGTCCGATGCCATCCGCGACACCCTCAACCAGGCCGGCGTCGTGGTGGAAGACGGCCCGGACGGCGCCACCTGGAGCCTGAAGCGGGACTGAGCCGCTGCGCAGCGGCGCGGCAGCAGGCGGGACCTGAACTGCCTGCTCTCCCGATTTTTTTCGGGTCAGTAGACTGGTAGGCAGACTCAGTCAGCACAATCAAGGGTGGAACATCATGGCCAACAATGGTCGCCGATCGGTGAAAGCGAAGAAGGGCCCAACCGTCGGAACCGGTGGCCATGGCCGCAAGGCCCTCGAAGGAAAGGGCCCCACGCCCAAGGCCGAGGACCGCGTGTACCACAAAGCCCACAAGGCCAGGCAGCTCGCGGAACGTTCCGCTGCCAAGCGGGGGACCGGTGCCCGCAGTGCCGGCGCCGCGAAGTCCGGCCCCAAGGGCCGTGCCACCGAGGAAGTCGTGACCGGCCGCAACTCGGTGGTCGAGGCCCTTCGCGCCGGCATCCCCGCCAAGGCACTGCATGTCGCCATCCGCATCGAAATGGACGACCGCGTCAAGGAATCCCTGAAGCTGGCCGCCGAACGCGGCATCCCGCTCATGGAAACGGGCAAGCCGGAACTGGACCGGATGACGGATGACGCCGTCCACCAGGGCCTGGTGCTGCAGATCCCGCCCTACGAGTACCAGGACGCCTACGAACTGGCCGAGGAAACCGTGGACAAGTGGAAGAAGGGGCACGTCGCCAACGCGCCGCTCTTCGTTGCCCTGGACGGCATCACCGACCCGCGGAACCTGGGTGCGATCATCCGCTCCGTCTCCGCCTTCAGCGGCCACGGCGTCATCGTGCCCGAGCGCCGTTCCGTGGGCGTGACCGCCTCAGCGTGGAAGACCAGCGCCGGTGCAGCCGTCCGCGTGCCCGTGGCCCGCGCCGCAAACCTGAACAACGCCCTGAAGCAGTTCAAGAACATGGGCATCTACGTCCTGGGGCTCGACGGCGACGGCGACGTTTCGCTGCCCGACCTCACCCTGGCCACGGAACCGGTCTGCATTGTCGTGGGGTCGGAAGGGAAGGGCCTGAGCCGCCTGGTCCGGGAGAACTGCGACCAGATCGTCTCCATCCCCATCGATTCCGCCATGGAGTCCCTGAACGCCTCGATGGCGGTGGGCATCTCGCTGTACGAGGTTTCCCGCCAGCGCGCTGCGAACTAGAACTCTTCCCACACATTTCCCACACACAACCCGGCACTCCGTGGACGTCCGGGCTGGTCACGTGCCGCTGGCCGATACTATTTAGGTGATGGTCATGCCGCTCTTCGACACCGCTTCCACCATGGACTCCTCATCGGCTGCTCCCCTCGGTGTCAGCGTCCCGCGCGTTGATTCCGGCGGGACCCGGCACCACGCCGGTGGCCGGGCGAACGTTGCCGTCTTTGCCCCGGCGGTGACCAGCCTGGACATTGTCTATTGCCCTCCCGGGGGACAGTGGCGCGTCCAGAGCCTGCCGAACGTGACCCGCGGCGTGCACCACGGCATTGTTGAGGACCTGCCCTACGGTTCACGCTACGGCTTCCGGCCGTCGTCGGCTGACCAGGAACCGGTACCCGCCGCAGCGAACGGAAACGGTCCGGGCGGCCGGCCCCTGCTGCTGGATCCGTACGGCCGGGGCGTGGACCAGGGCGGCGGCGTGCTCACCAGCGTCCGGACGTCCACGGAGTTCGATTGGGAAACCGACGAACGCCTGGGCCTTCCCTGGCGCAATACCATCCTTTACGAAGCCCATGTCCGGGGCCAGAGCATGCTCCATCCGGACGTCCCCGTGGAGCTGAGGGGTACCTATGCCGGCCTGGCCCACCCCGCCGTCGTGGAGCACCTCACCAGCCTGGGGGTCACGTCCGTCCAGCTCCTGCCCGTCCATTTCCACTTGGACGAGCCCCACCTGCAGGACCTGGGACTGAGCAACTACTGGGGGTACAACACCGCGGCGTTCTTTGCCCCGCATCCCGGTTACGCCACCAGGGCTGCCCAGGATGCAGGCCCGCAGGCTGTCCAGGACGAGTTCAAGGCGATGGTCAAAGCACTGCACGCCGCCGGGCTGGAAGTCATCCTCGACGTCGTCTACAACCACACTGCCGAGGGCGGACCCGACGGCCAGGCGCTGAGCTTCCGCGGCCTGGGTGAGGACACCTACTACCGGGTGGACGGCAGCGGGAAGTACATCGACACCACCGGCTGCGGAAACACCTTGAACTTCGGTGACCAGCGGGTGGTCCAAATGGTCACCGACTCCCTGCGCTACTGGGTGGATGAATTCCACGTCGACGGTTTCCGGTTCGACCTCGCAGTCACCCTGTGCCGCAACGCCGACAACGAATTCGACCCCAGGCACCCCTTCCTCAACGCCGTGGCTGACGATCCCGTCCTGTCGGAGGTCAAGCTCATCGCCGAACCTTGGGACATCGGCTACGGCGGCTGGCAGACGGGCCGCTTCCCGCCGGGCTGGGTGGACTGGAACGACCATTTCCGCGACGCCGTCCGAACCTTCTGGCTGGCAGACCGCGCGGCCGCTGATTCCGGCGGGCACGGCGGGACCATGGCCAAACTGGCCGACGCCGTGTCCGGGTCGGCCGGTCTCTTCGCGGCATCCGGACGCTCGCGCCTTGCCTCGGTCAACTTCGTCACCGCCCACGACGGCTTCACCATGAACGACCTCGTCTCCTATGACCGCAAGCACAACGAAGACAACGGTGAAGAGAACAGGGACGGCCACGGTGACAACCGCAGCTACAACCACGGCGTGGAAGGCCCCACCGAGAACGGTGTAATCCTGGCGCGGCGCGCACAGGCACGGCGCAACCTCATGGCGTCGATGATGGTATCCCTCGGGGTTCCCATGATCACGGCGGGCGACGAACTGGCCAGGACCCAGCACGGCAACAACAACGCCTACTGCCAGGACAACGCCATCACCTGGCTGGACTGGACGCTGACGCCCGAGGCACACGAAATGCTGCGCAGCACCAAGCGGTACATCCGGCTGCGCAAGGAGTTCCTGGCAGCCCAGCCCCGCGACTTCCCGGTCCGCGACGAGCAGTCCTACCTTTACTGGTTCGACCAGGACGGCCAGCCGATGTCCGCCGAACGGTGGAACGATCCGCACCACCGCGTCATGCAGCTCCTGCTCGGCGACGACGGCGGCGACCTGGCGGGCCTGGTGGTGGTGAATGGCGGCGCCTCTGACGTGCAGGTCACCCTCCCGGACGCCGGCCGCCGGACCCCGAGCATGTTCGAACTCCGGCTCACCACGTCGCCGCGCCATAAGCAACGGCAGGGGCTCGTGGTGGCGTCGGGGGAAACCGACCTTGCCGAGGCCTACTCCATCAATATCTACCGCACCTAGATCCAGCAGAAACGGCCCGGCAGGTATCCCCGCATGCGCAACCGCTCCATCCTTCCTTTGCTCCTCGCCGCCCTGGTGGTGCTGGCCGTCGCGGCATTCGGCGGTGCCGGTCTGCTGGGGCAGCAAACGGAAAGTCCGACGCCGGGAGCAGCTTCCGGCGCAGTGTCCACGCCGGGCGGGACGGCGGCGTCCGCGGCAGCAAAGCGGTCCGCGCCGCTCCGGGCGGCGAACCCGTCCAGCCTGCCGGAGGTGCGGGAGTCGGTCCTTCCGCCGGAGGGCCGCCGCGTGCTGGAGCTGATCCGGGCGGCCGGCCCGTACCAGTACAGCCAGGATGACCAGGTGTTTAGCAACTTTGAGCGGGTCCTGCCTGCCCGGGAGCGTGGCTATTACCGTGAATACACGGTTCCCACGCCCGGCGAAACGGACCGCGGGGCACGGCGCATCATTGCGGGCAACAGCGGGGAAAAGTATTACACCGGGGACCACTACACAACGTTCAAGTTCATAGCGGAAGGCAGCTAGCGCAACCATGAGAATCTTTTCCGGTGACACCTGGACCCTGGAAGAGCTGCAGGAGCAGGTGGCCGACGCCGGGCGCCGCAGTGTGGTGGTTCCCCCGGCGGACAGCAAACGTACTGTCCTTGAGACCTTTGGCGAGGTCCTGGGCTTTCCCGAACATTACGGCGTGAACCTCGATGCCCTGAACGACTCGCTGCACGACTTCGCCGACAGCATCACCGACAACGGCAACCCGCCCGTGACGGTCCTGTGGCAGGTGGCCGCGCCGTTCCGCAGCGACAGGTCGTTCGGCATCATCTGCGAGATCCTGCAGGACGCGGAACGGTACGCCGGCAAGGACCTCGCCGTCACCGCCGTCATGCTCTAGACCCGCGGCCCGGGCAATTAGCCCTTCGGGCCTTCCTCGTGGGACACATAGGTGTCCAGGAGCGCGGAGGCCCGGCCGCCGTCGTCCTCCGCTGCCAGCCCCTTGCGCATGTTTTCCGCTTTCTGCCGGCCGGCGGGGAACGGCGGGAGCAGCGGTACTTCGGGATCGGTGAGCACCTCGATCACCACGGGGCAGTCGGCCGCGAAGGCCTCCTCCCAGGCCTCAGCGATCAACTCGGGGTCCTCCACCCGGATGCCGCGCAGCCCCAGCAGGTCGGCGTACCCGGCAAAGGGGAAGTCGGGCAGCTCCTGGCTGGCGGCAAACCTCGGCTCGGCCTCCGACTCGCGCTGCTCCCACGTAACCTCGGTCAGTTCCCGGTTGTTGAAGACGCAGACCACGAACCGCGGGTCCTTCCACTGGCGCCAGCGGTGGGCCACCGTCACCAGCTCTGCCACACCCGCCATCTGCATGGCCCCATCCCCGGCCAGGGCCAGCAGAGGGCGGTCCGGATGGGCAAGCTTGGCAGCAATTCCGTAGGGGATGGAACAGCCCATGCTGGCGAGCGTCCCGGACAGGTGCGCGGGGACACCGTGGGGGAGCAGCAGCTGGCGGGCGTACCAGTAGACGCAGCTCCCGACGTCGATGCTCATCTGGGCATTGCCGGGCAGCCGGCCGTTCAGCTCCCTGACCACGCGTTCGGGATTGACGGGGTTTGCCGGGACTGCGGCGCGGTCCGCCGCGAGGATGCGCCAGCGGCTGACTTCCGCCTCCACTTCGGAGCGCCACTGGGTGCGCGGGCGGTACTCCAGCCTGTTGTTCAGGGCTTCGAGTGCGGACGCCGCGTCTCCGGCCAGGCCCACCTCCACGGGGTACCGGTTGCCGATCTTCTTCTCGTCGATGTCGATCTGCACGGCACGGGCGCTCCCGGGCGGCGGATAGAACTCGGTCCAGGGGTCGTTGGAGCCGACAATGAGGAGGGCGTCGCAGTTGGCCAGCAGGTGTGCGCTTGCCGTGGTGCCGAGGTGCCCCATGGTGCCCGCGACGAACGGCAGCTCCTCATCCACGTACGGCTTGCCCAAAAGACTGGTGGCGATCCCGGCTCCAAGCTTCTCCGCCACGGCAACCACCTCCCCGCCGGCATGCCTTGCTCCCTGCCCCACGAGCAGGGCCACGCGCTCGGCGGAGTTGAGGAGCGCCGCGGCGGCGTTGAGGTCCTCCTCACGCGGCGCCTTGGCCGCAGCGCTCCACGACGGCGCCGTCACCACGATGCCGTGCTGCTGCTCCAATTCGGGCGCCGGCGCGGACTGAATGTCATGCGGGATGATCACCAGGCAGGGGGAGGAGGTGGCCTTCGCCGTCCGGAAGGCCCGGTCCAGCACCATGGGTACCTGTTCGGGGGCGCTGACCATCTGCACGAACTGCGAGGCGACATCTTTAAACAGCGAAGGAAGGTCGATTTCCTGCATGTAGGCCGAGCCCAGCACCGTCCGGCTCTGCTGACCCACGATGGCCACCACCGGCACACTGTCCAGCTTGGCGTCGTAGAGCCCGTTGAGCAAGTGGACCGCACCCGGGCCCTGGGTGGAGGTCACCACCCCCACCCCGCCGGTGTACTTGGCGTGGCCCACGGCCATGAACGCCGCCGCTTCCTCGTGCCGGGCCTGGACAAACTCCACCTGTCCTTCAGACCGGCGGAGGGCACCCATAAAGCCGTTGATGCCGTCCCCGCTGTAGCCGAACACCCTGCCCACACCCCAGGTGGTGAGGCGCTCCACTATGACATCGGCCACCGTACGTTCGGTCATGCGCCCTCCTGGATCGGGTTACTGCCTTCGTCCAGGGAGCCTTACCCACCAGGCGGGCGGGCTAAGCGTTGACGATCAGCCCCAGCTCGGCCTTCGAGGCCAGGGCCTCGTGCCGCGGCAGGACGCGGACGGTGTATCCAAATGGTCCGGAGCGGTCGATCACCAGGGACCCGCTGAACAGGTGCCGCCCGTTGCCCAGGTCCTCCTTCACCTGCAGTTCCATCATGGTGATGTCTGCCAGGGCGTCGTTCTCTTCCGCCTTGCCGTAGGCCACCTCAACGCAAACGTCCTCCGGGGTGAGGGCATTGAGGGCCACGTACGCGTTGACCTGGAGCGTGTCGCCGATCTGCGGATCTTCCGAGACTCCCACCGAATCCACGTGTTCCACATGCACCTGCGGCCAGGCGGCGTGAACCTTCGCGGACCAGGCGGCCAGTCCGCGGGCCTGTGCATAGGAATTGGCATTGGCACTGCGTCCGGCCTCAGCGGCGGGACGGTAAAGGATGTTGACGTAGTCGCGAAGCATGCGTTCGGCGGAGACGGCCGGACCCAGGTGCGAGAGCGTGTGCTTGATCATGGACACCCAATGAGTGGGCACCTTCTCGCTGCCCATGGTTGACGGACCCGCGGCCCCGGCACCCTCGGACACCGTGCTCCCGTAGAAGCGGGGAGCCACCTGCGTTTCAAGCAGTTCGTAAAGTGCGGCGGCCTCGATGTCGTCGCGTTCCTCGGGCGAGGCGTCGTTGTTGGCCGTGGGAATCGCCCAGCCGTTCTCGCCGTCGTACATCTCGTCCCACCAGCCGTCCAGGACGGAAAGGTTCAGCGATCCGTTCAGGGCCGCCTTCATGCCGGAGGTACCGCAGGCTTCCAGCGGGCGCAGCGGGTTGTTCAGCCAGACATCGCAGCCGGGAAACAGGGTCCGGGCCATCGCGATGTCGTAATTCGGCAGGAAGGCGATCCGGTGCCGTACTTCCGGGTCGTCGGTGAAGCGCACCAGGTCCTGGATCATCTTCTTGCCGGCGTCATCTGCCGGGTGGGACTTTCCGGCGATCACCAGCTGGATGGGGTGCTCCTTGTGCAGCAGCAGCGCCTTGAGCCGCGCCGGTTCGCGCAGCATCAGGGTGAGGCGCTTGTAGGTGGGCACGCGGCGGGCGAACCCGATGGTGAGTACATCCGGGTCCAGGACGTTGTCCGTCCAGCCCAGCTCGGCGTCGGCGGCCCCCCGCTTCTTCCATGCGGCCCTCAGCCTGCCGCGTACGTCCTCCACCAGGGCAGCCCGCATCTCCCGGCGGAGCGCCCAGACGTCGGCGTCGCTGACGTTGTAGGCCAGGTCCCATTTGCCCAGCGCTTCGGCCTCGCTGCCGAACTGGTCCCGGGCAAGCTTGGAGATGCGGCTGTCCACCCAGGTGGGCACGTGCACGCCGTTGGTCACCGACGTGATGGGTACCTCGCTGTGGTCAAAGCCCGGCCACAGTGCGGAGAACATGCCGCGGGACACTTCGCCGTGGAGCTTGGCCACGCCGTTGGCACGCTGCGCAAGCCGGAGCCCCATGACGGCCATGTTGAACACGGAAGGGTTGCCGTCGGCGTAGTTCTCGCGCCCCAGTTCAAGGATCCTGTCCAGCGGCACGGCCGGTGCCAGTCCGGCCTGGAAGAAGTGGCTGATCTGGTTGATCTCGAACCGGTCGATGCCGGCAGGCACCGGGGTGTGCGTGGTGAATACCGTGGAGGCACGGCCTGACGCCAACGCCTCGTCGAACGTCAGCGCCTGCTCTCCGGACATGAGTTCCTGGATGCGCTCGATCCCCAGGAACCCGGCGTGCCCTTCGTTGGTGTGGAAAACCTCCGGGGCGGGGCTGCCTGTCAGTTTCTGGAAGGCGCGCAGGGCTTTGACGCCCCCCATGCCCAGCAGGAGTTCCTGCTGCAGCCGGTGGTCGCCGCCGCCGCCGTACAACCTGTCGGTGATGCTGCGGGCGGCATCGTCATTGCCCGGGACATTGGAGTCCAGGAGGAGCAGGGGAACGCGTCCGACGTCGGCACGCCAGATGTGTGCCAGCAGGCGCCTTCCGTTGGGCAGCGGAAGGGAGATCTGCAGTGCCTTGCCGTTGCCGTCGGGGGACGGCTCACGGAGCAGGGTCAGGGGCAGGCCGTCGGGGTCCAGGACCGGGTAGGTCTCCTGCTGCCATGCGTCGCGGGAAAGCGACTGCTTGAAATAGCCCGCCTGGTACAGCAGGCCCACACCTACCAGTGGAACGCCAAGGTCAGAGGCCGCCTTCAGGTGGTCGCCGGCCAGGATGCCCAGGCCGCCCGAATACTGGGGGAGGACCTCCGTGATGCCGAACTCGGGGGAGAAGTAGGCAATCGAGGCGGGGGCGTCCGGGCCCAGGCCCTGGTACCAGCGCGGCTCCTCGAGGTACCGGTCAAGGTCCTGCTCTGCGGCGCGGACTTTCTCCACCACGGACTGGTTCGTGGCCAACTGCTGGAACTCTTCACGGCTCACCATCCCCAGGAAGCCGATCGGGTCCTGTCCGCTTTCCTCCCAAAGGCGCGGGTTCAGCCCGGCAAAAAGCTCCCGGGTGGGGCGGTGCCATGACCACCGCAGGTTGCTGGCCAGCCTGGCCAGCGGCCGGATGGGCTCGGGGAGGACTGTACGGACCGTAAACCTGCGGATTGCCTTCACCTGCGTCACACTAACCGACAAGATGCGCGGCCGGAACCAGCTTCAGGTTTCTTTTGGGTAAATGACAGAGGCATGAAGAAAAAGGGCCGCGGCACGCCCAATTTAGTGAGCAGCCTTAGCAATCCTGCGCATTTCTCGCTAACGTCGAGCCTGTGACGACTAACTCAGGAACCAGTGCCGCATCCACCAAAATGCCCCAGCGCCGCATCACCGAGGGACTGCGGTTCGGGCGTTTTCCCATCACCGCCGTGCAGCCCGTCGTCGAAGGCGGCAAGTTTCCGGCCAAGGCCCTGCCGGGGGAAGCCATCGTGGTGGGCGCCACCGCCTTCCGCGAAGGCCATGACCAGCTCGGGGTCAGCGCCGTGCTGCTGGACCCCTCCGGCGCCGAGCGCCAGCGTGTCCGGCTCGCGCCGCCCCGCGGGGAACGCGGCATGGGGACGGACCGCTGGGAAGGCGTCCTCACGCCGTCGGAAACCGGAAACTGGTCCTTCGTCATCGAAGCCTGGCACGACCGCTACGGCACCTGGCACCACAACGCAGAGGTGAAGATCGACGCTGGAATCGACGTCGAACTCATGCTTGCCGAAGGTGCCAAACTGCTCGGCGAAGCGGCGGGCGAGGACTTCCGGGACGACGTGGACCGGGCGGCCCTGCGCCACGCGGCGGGCGTCCTGGGCGACCAGTCCCGCAACACCGAGGAACGGCTGGCGGCCGGCTTCAGCCAGGAAATCGCGGACATCGTTGCCCGCCAGCCCATCCGGGAACAGGTGACCGTTTCGCAGAAGTACCCCCTGCTGGTGGAACGCGACCGTGCCGGCCGGGGCGCCTGGTACGAGTTCTTCCCCCGGTCCGAAGGCGCCGTCAAGGACCACAACACTGGCGTGTGGACGTCGGGCAATTTCCGGACCGCGGCAAAGCGGCTCGACGCCGTGGCGGCCATGGGCTTCGACGTCCTGTACATGCCGCCCATCCATCCCATCGGCGTGCAGCACCGCAAGGGACCGAACAACACCCTGGTGGCCGGCCCCAACGATCCCGGCTCACCCTGGGCCATAGGCGCCAAGGAGGGCGGCCACGACGCCATCCACCCGGACCTCGGCTCCTTCGAGGACTTCGACGCCTTCGTGGCGAGGGCCAACGAACTCGGCCTGGAAGTGGCGCTGGACCTCGCCCTGCAGGCGGCACCGGACCACCCCTGGGTCCAGTCGCACCCGGAATGGTTCACCACCCGGGTGGACGGCAGCATCGCCTACGCGGAAAACCCGCCAAAGAAGTACCAGGACATATATCCGCTGAATTTCGATAACGACCCTGAGGGACTTTCCCAGGAAATTCTGCGGATTGTGCTGTTGTGGGTCAGCCACGGCGTAAAGATTTTCCGCGTGGATAACCCGCACACCAAACCAGTGTGGTTTTGGGAATGGCTTATTGCCGAAGTGAATAAAGCGGTGCCGGGCGTGGTGTTCCTGGCCGAAGCGTTCACCCGGCCCGCCATGATGCACGCACTGGGCAGGGCCGGTTTCCAGCAGTCTTACACCTACTTCACGTGGCGCAACACCAAGAAGGAAATCGCGGCCTACTTCGACGAAGTCAGCCACGAATCACCGGCGTTCTTCCGTCCCAACTTCTTCGTCAACACCCCGGACATCCTCACCGAATACCTGCAGTACGGCGGGCCTGCGGCGTTCCGGATCCGGGCGGTCCTGGCCTCCACCGGCAGCCCGCTGTGGGGTGTCTACGCCGGCTATGAGCTGTACGAGCACGTGGCCCGGCCCGGCGCCGAAGAGTACATCGACAACGAAAAGTTCGAGTACAAGCACCGTGACTGGGACGCCGCCGCTGAATCCGGGCGCTCGCTGGCCCCGTACATCACCCGGCTCAACCACATCCGCCGCGACCATCCTGCCCTGCTGGACCTGCAGAACCTCACGGTCCACCAGAGCACGGACGATTCCACCGTGGTGTACTCCAAGCACAAGACACTTCCCGACGGGTCAAAGGACACCATCATCGTGGTGGTCAACGTGGACCCGCACGTCACCAAGGAGTGCAGCGTGGCCCTGGACCTGGCAGCCCTTGAACTGGACCCGCAGGACCTCACCCCGGGCGGCGGCTTCCATGTGGATGACCTGCTCACCGGACAAAGCTGGGAGTGGGGCGAGTACAACTACGTGCGCCTCGATCCGCACGTGGAGCCCGCCCACATCCTGAGCGTGAGGAGAATGCATTCGTGAGTTTCAATCCGCAAAGTTCCGGGCATTTCACCCCCAAGAGCACGTTCGAGCTAAATGCGCCTGGCCTTCAGCATGACCCGTTGTGGTACCGCAAGGCCGTGTTCTACGAGGTACTTGTCAGGGCCTTTGCGGATGCCAACGGCGATGGGTCCGGGGATTTCTCCGGACTCATCGACCGGTTGGACTACCTGCAGTGGCTGGGCGTGGACTGCCTGTGGCTGCCGCCGTTCTTCCAGTCACCGCTGCGGGACGGCGGCTATGACATCTCCGACTACAACTCGGTGCTGGACGAGTTCGGCACCATCAGCGATTTCAAGCGCCTGGTGGCAGAGGCCCACGCCCGCGGTGTCAGGGTCATCATCGACCTGCCCTTGAACCACACTTCGGACCAGCACCCCTGGTTCCAGGAATCCCGGAAGGACCCGGACGGGCCGTTCGGCGACTTCTACGTCTGGAGCGACACGGACGAGAAATACCAGGACGCGCGCATCATCTTCGTTGACACGGAGGAATCGAACTGGACGTTCGATCCCATCCGCCGGCAGTTCTTCTGGCACCGGTTCTTCAGCCACCAGCCGGACCTGAACTTCGAAAACCCGAAGGTGATCGACGCCGTCTTCAACGTCGTCCGGTTCTGGCTGGACCAGGGAATCGACGGTTTCCGCGCGGACGCCATTCCCTACCTCTTCGAGGAAGAAGGCACCAACTGCGAGAACCTTCCCGCAACCCATGAGTTCCTGCGCCAGCTGCGGGCCATGGTGGACGAAAGCTATCCCGGCCGCGTAATCATCGCCGAGGCCAACCAGCCGCCCACCGAGGTGGTGGAGTACTTCGGCACGGTTGAGGAACCCGAATGCCACATGGCGTTCCACTTTCCCATCATGCCCCGGCTGTACTACGCGCTGCGTGACCAGAAAGCCGCGCCCATCATCGAGACCATGTACGAAACGCCGGACATTCCCGAGGGCGCGCAGTGGGGAACGTTCCTCCGCAACCACGACGAGCTCACCCTGGAAATGGTCACCGCGGATGAGCGTGCCGCCATGCTGGGCTGGTACGCACCTGACCCGCGGATGCGGGCCAACATCGGCATCCGCCGCCGCCTGGCACCACTGCTCGACAACTCGCGTGCGGAGATCGAACTGATCAACGCCCTCCTGCTGTCGCTGCCCGGCAGTCCGTTCCTGTACTACGGGGACGAGATCGGCATGGGGGACAACATCTGGCTCGAGGACCGCGACGCCGTCCGCACGCCCATGCAGTGGAACCCGGACCGGAACGCGGGCTTCTCCCACGCGGACCCCGGCAAGCTGTACCTGCCGCCCATCCAGTCGCTGGTCTACAACTACAGCATGGCCAACGTGGAGGCGGAGGCGGCCCATTCGGGTTCCCTGCTGCGCTGGACCCGGCAGATCCTCAGCGTCCGGAAGAACCACCCTGCCTTCGGGCTGGGCGAATTCAAACACGTCGAAGCAGACCACGACGCCGTCCTGGCGTACCTGCGCGTCCTGCCGGACGACAACCCGGCCGGCGCGAACGCGGAAACCATCCTGTGCGCCTTCAACCTCTCCCAGCACCCGGTAGCTGCAACGTTACGGATTCCCGAATACGCGGGGCGGGGGCTGCGCGATGTCTTTGGCGGCCAGATCTTCCCCGGCATCGGGGACGACGGCACCCTCACGCTGACCATCGGAAGCCACGACTTCTTCTGGCTTCGGATGCGCTCGGCGTCGTCCAACCCGTCCTCGCCCTACACCCAGGCCATGCCCATCCTGTCGATAGAGAACTGAGATGAACCAGCCAATCCTCACTCCCGCCCTGACCGCGCTGCTCAAGGAATGGCTGCCGCAGCAGCGGTGGTTCCCCGTCAAGACCCCGGACTTCGCCATCAGCCAGGCCGGCAGCCTGGGCCTGGACGATCCGACCGGCCACGCGGCGCTGGCCGTATTCCTCCTCAACGTCACCACCGAGGGAGCCGACGGCGGTCCGCGCAGCGCCGTGGTCCAGGTCCCGCTGAGTTTCCGGCCCGCGCCGGCCGGAGGCATGGAGCGTGCGCTGGTGGGCGAAGCTGCGGGAATGGATCCCACCCGGCCCTGGGTATATGACGCCGTGCACGATCCCGATTTCGTCGGTGCCTGGCTGGAGCTCGTCCGGCAGGGAGGGAAGGCGGCCAGCGGCACCGCAACCGGGTACCGCGTCGATGGGCCCTACCGGCTTCCCACGGCCAAAGGCGTGGTGAAGGTGCTCTCCGGCGAGCAGTCCAACAGTTCGGTCATCGTGGACGACGGCGAGTCGGCAGCCATGGTGAAGTTCTTCCGGGTGCTTTCGGAAGGCATCAACCCGGAGATCGAGGTAGGGGCCGCCCTCACCAAGGCGGGAACCTCCGAGGTCCCCGGCACCCTTGGCTGGGTCCGGGGGGAGTGGCTTGGCCAGGGCAGCCCGGGCAGCCGCTATGTCCAGGGGGAACTTGCGGTGGCCCATGAATTCCTGGCAGGCGGACGTGACGCCTGGCGGCTTGCGGTGGACGCCGCCCGTTCCGGCAGGGACTTCACTGCAGAAGCGCGTGCCCTTGGCATCGCCACGGCCATGGTGCACAAACGCTTGGCGGAGGCCCTGGGGCAGTCGGACGAGCCTGAACCCGGTACGGGGGCAGGACCTGCCGTTGCCCAGCGCGTCCGGACCGCCTGGGCAGAAGCCCGCGCCGCCGTCGGCCCTTACGACGACGCCCTGGAAGCACTCCTGGCCACCATGGGCAAAGCTCCGGTCGGGCCGTTGCAACGTATCCACGGCGACCTCCACCTCGGCCAGATCCTGCAGGTCACCGGCCGGGCCGGCGACGAATCCCGTTGGGCCATCCTCGATTTCGAGGGCGAGCCGCTCCGGCCCATCGCGGAACGGAACGTCCCTGATGTTCCCCTGAGGGACGTCGTGGGAATGTTGCGCTCCTTCGATTACGCTGCCGGAGCAGCGCAGCGTGAGCAGGAGGGTGCCCAGGTCCCGGAAGGCTGGGTGGACGACTGCGCCCATGCCTTCCTGGCAGGCTATGCGGAGGTCATTCCCGGCACGGTGGACCGGACCTCGCCCCTGTTTATGGCATTGTGGCTGGACAAGGCGCTGTACGAAGTTGTTTATGAAATGCGTAACAGGCCCGACTGGCTGGCGATTCCAGTAAGCGCCGCCAGGCGGGTCCTGAGCGGTAACGGCGCCGGCGATCATGCCGGTGCAGCATCGGAAGGTAACGAAATGACAGGCTCAGCACGAACTGACCGTCCGGGGGTGCCCCTGCACGTGGATGAGGGCACACTGGGCAGGATCGCGAACGGTGAACACCACGCCCCCCACTCCGTCCTGGGCGCGCACCTGGACGACTACGGGCATGTCACCATCCGCACTGTGAAGCACCTCGCCGAGGCCATTTCCGTGGTCACCCGGGCCGGTGAAGTCCCCATGCAGCACGAGGCCCACGGCGTGTGGGTTGCCGTCCTTGAACCGGTGGAGCAGGGCCATGTTCCCGACTACCGGCTCTCGGTCACTTACCCGGGCCGGGACGCGGTCACCGTCGACGAACCGTACCGCTACCTGCCCACGGTGGGGGAAGTGGACCTGCACCTCATCGGCGAAGGCCGGCACGAGAAACTGTGGCAGGTGCTCGGCGCCCACGTCCGGCACTACAAGTCGTCCCTGGGTGACGTCAACGGCGTTTCCTTCGCGGTCTGGGCCCCGAATGCCCAGGCGGTCCGGATCAAGGGTGACTTCAATGCCTGGGACGGCCGGGAAAACTCGATGCGCTCACTGGGGTCTTCGGGTGTCTGGGAGGTCTTCATTCCCGGGGTCGAAGCAGGAGCGTGCTACAAGTACGAAATCCTGACGCGCGGCGGTTACTGGGTTGAAAAAGCCGACCCACTGGCTTTCGGCACTGAAGTGCCCCCGCTGACCGCCTCCAGGGTGGTGGAACCCTCCTACGCCTTCAAGGATGACGAGTGGATGGAAGCGCGGGCCAAGCGCGATCCCCACAACTCGGCCATGAGCGTCTATGAAGTACACCTCGGGTCCTGGCGCCTGGGCCTTGGCTACCGCGAACTCGCCAAGGAACTTGTGGATTACGTCAAGTGGCTCGGGTTCACGCACGTGGAATTCATGCCCGTGGCGGAGCACCCGTTCGGCGGTTCCTGGGGCTACCAGGTCACGTCCTATTTCGCGCCCACGTCCAGGTTCGGGCACCCGGACGAGTTCCGCTACCTTGTGGATTCCCTGCACCAGGCAGGCATCGGCGTCCTGCTGGACTGGGTACCGGCACACTTCCCGAAGGACGCCTGGGCGCTGGCCCAGTTCGACGGCGAGCCCCTCTACGAACACGCAGACCCTGCCCTTGGCGAACACCCCGACTGGGGCACCCTGATCTTCGACTTCGGCCGCACCGAGGTCCGGAACTTCCTGGTGGCGAACGCCCTCTACTGGCTGGAGGAGTTCCACATCGACGGCCTGCGCGTGGACGCCGTGGCCTCCATGCTCTACCTCGACTACTCCCGCGAGGAAGGCCAGTGGAGGCCCAACCGCTTCGGCGGCCGGGAGAACCTGGAGGCAATCTCCTTCCTGCAGGAAGTCAACGCCACCGTCTACAAGACCCACCCCGGCGCAGTCATGATCGCGGAAGAATCCACAGCCTTCCCCGGTGTTACCGCACCGACGAGCCACGGCGGCCTCGGCTTTGGCCTGAAGTGGAACATGGGCTGGATGCATGACTCCCTCAAGTACATGTCCGAGGACCCCTACAACCGCCGTTGGCACCACGGCACGGTCACGTTCTCCCTGGTCTACGCCTTCACCGAGAACTTCCTGCTGCCGATCAGCCACGATGAGGTTGTCCACGGCAAGGGCTCCATGCTCCGCAAGATGCCGGGCGACCGCTGGCAGCAGCTGGCCAACCTCCGTGCCTTCCTTGCCTACCAGTGGGCCCACCCCGGCAAGCAGCTCATCTTCATGGGCACCGAGTTCGGCCAGGAAGCCGAATGGTCGGAACAGCACGGCCTGGACTGGTGGCTTGCCGACATCCCCGCGCACAAGGGACTGCAGCTGCTGACCAAGGACCTCAACGAACTGTACGCAGCGACGCCGGCCCTCTACTCGCAGGACAATGTTCCTGCCGGGTTCCAATGGATCAACGGGGGAGACTCGGACCGCAACGTCCTGTCCTTCATCAGGTGGGACACCGATGGCAACCCGATCGTCTGCGCCATCAACTTCTCCGGTGCACCCCACGCCGGGTACACCCTGGGAGTCCCGTCGGCGGGGGCATGGACCGAAGTCCTGAACACCGACCACACCACCTACGGGGGATCCGGCGTACTCAACACCGGTGAACTGAAGGCAACGGACGAAGGTCAGGACGGCCAGCCGGCCACCCTGACCGTGACGCTGCCTCCGCTCGGAGCTTCCTACTTCAAACCGGGAGCGACACCGGCCAAGTGATCCCCGCCCGCAGGAGCACCTGCGGCAGCGGTAACCAACGCATGGCGTAGAAAGGCCCGGAATCCGCGTGATTCCGGGCCTTTCGGCTTCCGGCAGGACAGCACGCAGCAGCGGACTGGCGATCCCGGATGAGTGGTGGTACAGTTTATTTCCGCGCTGCTCCACGGAGTCAGACGGAAAACCGACCCCCCAAGCATAGGCTGAGGATGGTCGCGGACGCCGGTTTGACACGCAGGAAGCCAGCGGGTAAGTTTGAAAAGTTGCTCCGGAGCGATCCTGAACGTTGGTTTGGGTGGTGCCGGGTGTGTCTGTTGTTTGAGAACTCAATAGTGTGCCAAGTTTGTTGATACCGATTATGTATGTAATT
>Ga0308169_10000262_pt1 | contig 91779 bp, 66 predicted proteins | sample PhyBR1_2_FD_202139 | JGI IMG/M metagenome (GOLD analysis project Ga0308169, IMG submission 202139) | Phyllosphere microbial communities from UC Gill Tract Community Farm, Albany, California, United States - DLSLSB.R1 | ecosystem: Host-associated > Plants > Phyllosphere > Unclassified | place...
CAACGGCAACCATAGCGGTACCTGTACTAAACGATAACATTGTTGAAGGAACCGAAACGGTGATTTTAACAATGAATGCGGCAACCAATAACACCGATATTATTGCAAGTGCTACACCTGCAACAGTAAATATTACTGATAATGGTTCATCAATTGCTTCGGTAACTGCCGGTACAAATGGTAGCGAAAATGGTCCGGTTAGCGGAACATTTACCGTTACTTTAAATAATCCATCGGCTACTGATACGCAGCTTACTTACACCTTAACAGGTACAGCAACAGAGGGTAGTGATTACAGTAACATTATAACCAAAACCATTACCATCCCTGCAGGCCAAACCACCGGAACCATTACCATTCCGGTACTAAGTGATGCCCTTGCCGAGGGTAATGAAACTGTTATTGCTACTTTGATTTCGTCGGGTAATCCGTTAATTACCATTAGTAATGTACCGGCAACCATTAATATTGCCGATAACAACAGTGCTACAGTAAGTATTTCTGCTACACCAACCATCAACGAATCGGCGGGTACAGCAACATTTACCGTAACACTAAGCAACGCCGTACAAAATGCGTTTACAGTGGCTTATACCACAAACGATGGTACAGCATTAGCTGGCTTAGATTACACAGCAACCAGCGGAACCTTAACATTCCCTGCTGGCTCTGTTGCGGGTAGCACATTAACTTTTACCGTTCCGGTTAACGACGATGATATTGTTGAAACCAGCGAAACATTTAATGCCAGCCTTAGTAATGTAACCGGCGGATTGGTAACCATTGGTACTGCTAGTGCAACAACAACTATTACCGATAACGACACCTCAGTAGCTACCATTACTGCGGGTGTTGATGGTAACGAAAATGGTCCGGCAAACGGAACATTCACTGTAACATTAAGCAAAGCATCGGCTACCGATACACAGCTTACCTACACCTTAGGTGATACCGCCACCGAGGGTAGCGATTACAGTGCAATCGTAACCAAAACCATTACCATTCCGGCTGGCCAAACTTCCGGTACCATTAATATTCCGGTGCTGGCCGATGCATTGCTTGAAGGCGATGAAACTGTTACGGCTACCTTAACGCTTTCGGGTAACCCTGCAATTACAGTAAGCAATGTGCCTGCAAGTATTAATATTACCGATAACAACACGGCAACCGTAAGTATTTCAACTACGCCAACCATTAACGAATCGGCTGGCACGGCTACCTTTACGGTAACTTTAAGTAATGCGGTTCAAAATGCATTCACTGTAGCTTATGCTACCAGCAATAGTACTGCAATAGCTGGTTTAGATTATACCGCAACCAGCGGAATTTTAACCTTCCCGGCAGGTGCTGCAGCCAACACTGCTTTAACCTTCACTGTTCCAATTATCGATGATAATATTGTTGAAACAGGCGAAACGTTTAATGCTGCCATAAGCAACATAACCGGAGGTTTGGTAACCATTGCCAACAATACGGCAACTACAACCATTACCGATAACGATGCTTCGGTAGCAACCATTACCGCCGGAACCGATGGTAACGAAACTGGCTCGGCCAACGGAACGTTCAACATTACGCTGAGTAAAGCTTCGGCTACCGATACCCACATCACCTATACTTTAGGTGGTACCGCAACCGAGGGTAGCGATTACAGCACTATTGTAACCAAAACGGTTACCATTCCGGCTGGCCAAACTACAGCAAGCATTACCATCCCTGTACTGGGCGATGCACTGGTAGAAGGAACAGAAACGGTAATTGCTACCTTAGCCCTGTCAGATAATGCTGCAGTAACTGTAAGCAATGTTCCGGCAAGCATCAATATTATAGATGGAACCAATACGACGGTAACAGTAGCTGCTACTGCCGATGGAGCCGAACCGGCAACAGCGGGCCAGTTTACCTTTACCCTGAGCAATGTATCAACAACCGATACCCAAATTACTTATACGGTAAGTGGTACAGCAACCAGCGGTGCCGATTTTACAGCCATAGGTACAACGGTAACTATTCCTGCCGGACAAACCACGGTAACCATATCGGTTCCTGTACTTGATGATAACCTGAACGAAGGCAACGAAACGGTAATTTTAACAATGAATGCAGTTACCAATAATGTATTAATTGTTGCCAATACCACACCTGCTACCGTTAATATCCGCGATAACCGCGCGCCAGTGGCAACCTCGCCGGCACTTACCACCAACGAGGATAATGCAGTGAATGGAAGCATTACAGCAACCGATGCTGATGGCGATCCGCTTACTTACGCGGTAACTACGCCAGCAGCACATGGCACTGTGGTGGTTAATCCAGATGGAACTTACACCTATACCCCGGCACCAAATTACAACGGTACCGATGTATTTATCATCACCGTAAGCGATGGCAAAGGAGGTACAACAGCAGTAACTGTTTCTGTAACTGTAACGCCGGTAAATGATGCACCTGTGGCAACTGCGCCATTTGTGGTAACTGCCGAAAATACCCTGGTAAACGGAAAAATCAATGCTGTAGATGTAGACGGCGATCCGCTTACTTACACCTTAACTACACAGCCTGCACATGGTACTGTTGTAGTAAATAGTGATGGTACTTATACCTACACGCCAGCTGCAGGTTATAACGGTACCGATACCTTTACCGTAACCATTAGCGATGGTAAGGGTGGTACAACTACCGTAACCATTCAGGTAACCGTAACACCGGTAAACGATGCGCCTGTGGCAACTGCACCAGCCATTAGCACCAACGAGGATAATTCGGCCAGTGGAAAAATTACGGCTACCGATGCTGATGGCGATCCGCTTACTTTTGCGGTAACTACGCCTCCTGCACATGGTACTGTGGTGGTTAATGCCGATGGTACTTATACTTACACGCCTGCTCCGGATTATAACGGAACAGATACCTTTACCGTAACCGTAAGCGATGGTAAAGGCGGTACAACTACCGTAACAATTTCGGTAACCATAACACCGGTTAACGATGCGCCTGTAGCCACTGCACCTGCCATTACTACACCGCAAAATAACGCGGTTAATGGTAGCATTACCGCTAGTGATGTAGATGGCGATCCGCTTACTTTCGTGGTAAGTACACCACCTGCGCATGGTACAGTAACAGTTAATGCCAATGGTACTTACACCTATACACCTGCTGCAGGTTATAGCGGTGCCGATAGTTTTACCATAACCGTAAGTGATGGTAAAGGTGGTACAACTACCGTAACCATTCCGATAAATGTAACCTTGGTTGCTGCGCCGGCAATGAGTTTAACTAAAGTGGCTACAAACGCTGTAAGTAAAGCGGGCGATGTGATTAATTACAACATTGTGGTAACCAACACAGGTAATGTAACGTTAACAAATGTTGCCGTTACCGACGCCGGTGCTGATGCCGAATCGATATTACCTGCCGGTATTGCAAGTTTACTGCCGGGTGCAAGTGTAACTGTTACAGCTAAACACACCGTTACCTTAACTGAGGTAAATACCGGTTCGTTTAGCAACCAGGCTTCGGCAACTGCCCAAACGCCAAATGGTGGTACTTTAAATAAACCAAAATCTGATGATCCGAATACAGCAGCTGTTGATGATGCAACAGTAACAGCAATTGCGCCGGCATCGACCATTAACTTGGTTAAAACAGGTACGTTAAGCAGCGATGGAAACAGCATTACTTACAACTTCAGTGTAAAAAATACCGGAAATGTAACCTTGCATATCATCACTTTAACCGATGCTAAACTGGGCTTAAACAGAGTAATTCCTGGCACACTGGCTCCGGGTGCAACCGTAACCGATAGTTATGTGTATCAGCTAAGCCAGGCCGATAAGGATGCAGGCAGCGTTACCAATACTGCTGGCATTGCTGCCCAAACACCGGCAAACGTTACGGTGAAAGATGTATCCGGAACGGCCGAAAATAACGATACGCCAACCGTTACCGCAATTCAGCAGACTGGTGCAATTGCACTGGTTAAAACCGCAACGTTTAGTGGCAACAAGGTTACGTATACCTTTACCATTAAAAACACTGGTTCGCTTACTTTAAACACCATTACTTTAACCGATGCTAAACTCGGCTTAAACAATAAGGTAATTACTGTAACCGGCGGACTTGCACCGGGTGCAACTACCACCAATGTTGAAGTATACACCTTAACCCAGGCCGATAAAGATTTGGGTACGGTAACCAATACCGCAAGTGTAAATGCTAAAACGGCTGGTGGCGCCAATGTTTCCGATGTTTCCGGAACTTCGGATGGCAATAACACCGCTACGGTCATTACCGTGCCTAAATCGCCAAAAGCAGTTGATGATGAAGGCGGAACTGTTGCCAATAAACCGGTTACCATTAATGTGCTCGCTAACGACGATCCTGGAAACTCTACGCTCGATCAGTTAACAGTCGAAATTATGGTTCAGCCTAAACATGGTAAAGTAGTGGTAAATGCCGATGGCAGCATTACCTATACACCTGATCCGGGTTACACTGGCGATGATACCTTTAGCTACCGCGTAAAAGATGCTTTCGGGTATTATACCAACGTAGCTGCGGTAACTTTAACGGCTAATTTCGCCGGGCTTACCATCCCGAACCTGTTTACGCCAAACGGCGATGGTATTAACGATACCTTCGAAATTTTGGGTATCAACCAATACCAGAACAACGAACTTACCATTGTAAACAGATGGGGTAACGAAGTGTTCCGTGCCAAAGGCTACCAGAACAACTGGACAGGAGAGGGATTAAACGAAGGAACCTACTACTACTTATTGCGTGTTAAAAAAGCAGGCAGCGATCAGTACGAAGTGTTTAAAGGTTACATTACATTAATCAGGGCGTTTAAAAAATAGATAAGAAGCTTAGTAGGTCTGGTTTTTTTAACCAGACCCTACTTTAAGATATTAAGACGATGAAGAAATTAATTTGGATCATAGCAGGTTCGTTCATGTTGCTTTCGCAGGGGGTATCTGCCCAGCAGGATGCCCAGTACAGCCAGTACATGTTTAATGGCATTTACATTAATCCGGCTTATGCGGGTTATAAAGAAGTGTTAAACCTGCACAGTTTTTACCGTAGCCAGTGGACGGGTATTACAGGTGCACCACGCAGCATGTCGCTGGCGGTTGATGCCATTGCCAACAACGGAAACGTAGGCCTGGCTTTACAGGTTGCCAGCGACAAACTGGGTGCGCAGAACAACCTGAGTATTTACGGTAACTATGCTTACCGCATCAGGATGAACGATGATGGCAGCTCGCGCCTGGCTTTAGGCCTTGGCGTAGGGATGGTGCAATTGGGCATAGATGGTTCGCTGTTAAATCCCAACAACCCCGAGCCCAATCAACCCGTAGGGATGCAGAGTACCATTGTACCCGATGCGAGGGCAGGGGTGTATTTTGCCAACGATAAATTTTATGCCGGTTTCTCGGCCGATAACCTCATTGCTACTTACATCGATATCGATCGTTATGCATTTATCCCACAGCCCAAACCGCATTATTATTTAACTGCAGGTGCACTGTTTCCGCTTAATGAAAATTTTCAGATCAAGCCGTCCTTTTTATTGAAAGACGATCGTGGTGGGCCAACCAGCTTAGATGTAAATGCTTTTTTAATGATCAAAGATTTTATCTGGATTGGTGGTTCTTATCGTACCGGCGTAAAATTGTATGATAAAAGTTATTTGCAGAAAGATCTTAGCTCACGCAACTCTGCCGTAGCGGCAATACAGATTTTTCCATCAGAAAAACTCAGGATCGGTTATGGCTACGATTTCTCGATCGGTCCGCTACAGGGTTATAGCAGCGGAACACACGAAATTTCGATCGCTTATTCATTTATCAGGCAAAACATCAGATTGGCAACCCCAAGGGTGTTTTAATAAACCATATTTCATATTTTTGACCCAAATTAACTAAACGCTATAATGAAGAAAATTTTAATAGGAACCTGTTTTTCTGCATATTGTTTATTTGCCCTCAACTTTTCAGCAAATGCACAGTATGTTTTAAAAGATGCTGATAAACAGTACGAGCTGTTTAATTACAGCAAAGCCATTCATTTATACGAGCAGGCCTATAAAAAGAAACCCACACTGCATACTGCCGAACGTTTGGCCAGTGCCTATGCCCTGGTTTATAATTCTAAACAGGCCGAAAGCTGGTATGCCATTGCCGCCAAAATGCCCGGTAGCAAAGCCGAAAATGTTTTAGGTTATGCCAGAGCTTTACAAAATAATTCTAAATACAGCGAGGCAAAAGTGCAGTACCTGGATTACATCAGTAAAAATAAAAACGTATCAGAAAAACAGCAGGCCGTTTGGCTTTCTTCATGCGATTCGGCTTTGAAATGGATCAGGAACCCTAAAAAAATCGATCTGGTTAACCAAAAGGCATTAAACAGTACTCAATCAGATTGGGGCGCTGTTAACTATCAGGGCGGTGTAGTGTTTACTTCCGATAGATCTGACGCCCACCTCGAAACACAGGAAAGCAAGCCCTTTTTAAGGTTCGATGGCAGCAAAGAACCCGATAAAAAAGTTTACGGCTGGACCGGTAACGGATACCTGAAATTATATATTAAACCTTCACCAAACGATAGCTTGCAGTTGTTTCCGGTAAAAGCCGGAACAAGGTATCACGTGGGCTCGGCAAGTTTTACGGCCGATGGAAAAACCATGTACTTTACCTTAACCCGTATTAGCGATGAGCTCGAGCGTTTAAAGAAACAACCCACAACAGTTAACGTCGAAATTTTTAGCAGTACCAAAGCTGCCGATGGTACCTGGGGTAAACCCGTATCGTTTGCTTATAATAACGTAAACCAATATTCGGTTGGCGATCCTTTTATAACCACCGATGGCGATAGCCTTTATTTCGTTTCCAATATGCCCGGCGGATTGGGTGGAACAGATATTTATGTTTGCTTAAAAACAAATGGCGGTGAATGGGGGAAACCAGTTAACCTAAAACAAGTGAACACCGAAGGCAACGAGCGCAGCCCGGTTTTCGATGCAAAGGATAATTTTTATTTCGCGAGCGATGGCCGTACAGGTATGGGCGGACTGGATGTATTCCGCGCTTTGAAATCAGGCGGCGATATCGGCCAGATTGAAAATATGGGCTATCCTTTCAATTCCCCGCAAGATGATTTTGGCTTTAGCTTAAACGAAAAGGGTGGCATTGTTTACCTTTCCTCTAACCGTGAAGGTGGTTTGGGTAGCGATGATATTTATACCATCGATCAGAAAATGATTTTAGCCTTCAAACTCGAAGGTCGTGTTTTTGATAAAGACACTAAACAACCGCTTGCAGGTGCGTTGGTTAGCTTAGTCAAGGTAAACGGTGGGATATTAAAAACCGAAACTGATGAAAACGGAGCCTACAGGTTTAACCTGGCCAAAGAATCAGAATACAATGTTTCGGCAGAAAAAACAAATTACCGGACCGATGCTGAAAACCTGGCAACCATTGGCTTGGCTACTTCAGCTGTATTAAAAGAAGATTTGTATCTGGAAGCCGTGGTGATTAATAAAGCCATCCGCATCGAAAACATTTACTACGATTTCGATAAATGGAACATCCGTGCCGATGCTGCGGTAGAGTTAGATAAATTGGTTAAAATTATGACCGATAATCCAACCATTTGGATCGAGTTAGGTTCGCATACTGATAGCAGGGGTAAAGACAATTATAACCTTGATTTATCGCAAAAACGTGCCGAATCTGCTGTACAATACATCATCTCAAGAGGTATCAACAAAAACCGCATTACAGCCAAAGGTTACGGCGAAACACAGCTGTTAAACAAATGTGCCAACGGGGTAAACTGCACCGAAGAAGAGCACCAATTGAACAGAAGAACAGAGTTTAAAATTGTAAAACAATAAGCCTAGCTAAAGGTTAGTCCTATACTTTTTTAATGCCTCAGGTGTACACCTGAGGCATTTTTATATTATATGCCGTCGTCACCCTGAATTATTTCAGGGGCTCACCTTAAAATGAATTCCTAATCTGTGTCGCCATGGTCTGTGTCGCCATGGTCTGTGTCGCCATGGTCTGTGTCGCCATGGTCTGTGTCGCCATGGTCTGTGTCTCACAGACCATTCCTAACCCCAAACCTCGCAGGTTTTTAAAACCTGCGAGGTTTTTGTGTTGGCTAAAATTGTTAGTATTTTGTTTAAAACAAATCAATATGTATTTTTATTAAAGCTAAAAATATTAGTATTTTTGTTTTATTCATCCCTTATTACAGCAATGGAAAAAGAAAGGCAGATTATTCATATGGATCAAGATGCATTTTTTGTGTCGGTAGAGATCAGAAAAAATCCCAAATTATTGGGTAAACCCGTTATTATTGGCGGTGGTGGCGACAGGGGCGTGGTAGCTTCATGTAGTTACGAAGCCCGGCAGTACGGCATCCATTCGGCAATGCCCGGCCGAACGGCAAAACTCCTTTGTCCGCAGGCCATTTTTTTACGGGGCGATATGGAAGAGTATTCGCAGGCTTCGCACGAGATCACCGAAATCATTGCCGATAAAGTGCCCCTTTTCGAAAAAGCCAGTATCGATGAACATTATATCGATATGACGGGTATGGACCGCTTTTTTGGTTGCATGAAATTTGCTTCCGAACTCAGGCAAACCATTATCAGAGAAATGAGATTACCCATTTCTTTTGGTTTATCCGTTAATAAAACAGTAGCCAAAATTGCTACAAACGAATCGAAGCCCGACGGAGAAAAACAGGTGACTTATCCCGAGTTACGTCCATTTCTCGATCCGCTGGCCATTCATAAAATTCCGGGTATTGGCCATGCCACTTATAAAAAACTGAGCGAAATGGGCGTGCGGCAAATTCTTACGCTCACGCAAATCCCACAACAGCTCATGTTTAAAATATTAGGGCAACACGGATTAAGTTTGTGGCAAAAAGCAAATGGGATCGACCTGGCGCCTGTAGTGCCTTACCGCGAAAGGAAATCGATCGGAACACAGGCTACTTTTGAAAGCGATACCATGGATATGGCCAAACTCAAGTCCATTATAACCGGCATGGTAACCGGCTTAACCTTTCAGCTGCGCAACCAGAAAAAACTTACGGCCTGCATTACCGTAACCGTACGTTATACCAATTTCGAAACCGTTACCCAGCAAGAGCGGATTCCCTATACCTCGCTCGATTCTTTCCTTATTAGCAAAGCCCACAGCCTTTTCGAAAAAGTGTATGCCAAAAGGATGTTACTGCGTTTGGTAGGCGTTAAACTTTCGCATTTGGTAAGTGGCTACGAACAGATGGGTTTGTACAACATTGCCGAAGAGGAGTATAGCCTGTACCAGGCCATGGATAAGGTGCGCAATAGTTATGGCGCCGAGGCAGTGGTAAAAGCCTGCATTGTTACCCAGCCGCCCCGCGATGAAAAAGGGAAGATCATTAAATACAATCCCCGTAAAAAGAAAGTATTGATCGAAAATACCAGTGAAGAAAAAGTAGAAAAAGAGCCGGAAGTAAGAAAACGTTCAAAAATCAGAAGTTTTATGAGCGAAAAAGGAACCACCGGTACCAAATTGTACGATTAGTCATGTTTTTAAATGTACATTCCTCTTACAGCCTTAAATATGGTACACTCAGTATCGAACAGCTCATTGCGGTTGCGCGGAATCTGGGTATACACCAAATGGTGCTTACCGATATCAATAACTCAACCGGGGCGGTAGAGTTTATCCGCCAATGTTATAAACAAGGCATTGCCAAAGAGGCCGACGAAATACACAAAGGTAATATCCCATACCAGATTAAACCCGGGGCAGGTATTGAGTTCAGGGCCGATAATAAGCTGTTGTATGTGGGTATTGCCCGTAACAGGGAAGGTATGCGCGAGTTGAATGAGTTTTTGAGCCACCACAACCTCAATAACATTGCCTTGCCCGAAATTCCGCCAACGATGGAAAATGTATACCTCATTTATCCTTTTCAAAAATCCTTTAACCGCGAACTGAAAGCAAATGAGTTTGTAGGGATACAGGGTAAACAGCTCAATTTTTTATACAAACACCCGTTGCTAACGCACAAAGAAAAGCTGGTGGTGTGGCATCCGGTTACCATAACCAATAAAGTTACCTACCGCTTGCACGAATATTTAAGGGCTATAGAGCTCAATACGCTTTTAACTAAAGTTCCGGAGGAACAGAAATGCGATCCCGGCGAGTTTTTGATCCCCGAAGCCAACCTTACCCAACAGTTTGAGCAATATCCTTTTATTGTTCAAAATACCCAACAATTGCTGAATAACTGCGATTTGAGTTCATATTTCGAAAATAGCCCTGTGCCTTCATCTAAAAATAAGTTTTACTATACCGGAACCTTGGATGGCGATAGGAAAATGCTGCGTGCAGTGGCCGAAGCGGGACTTAAAAACCGCTATGGACAAAACAATGCAGAAGCCATCGCGCGTTTGGAAAAAGAGCTGCGGATTATTGAACTCAAAAATTTCTGTGCTTATTTCCTCATCACTTACGATATTGTAAACTATGCCATGAATACCTGTGGTTTTTACCATGTGGGCCGCGGCTCCGGTGCCAACAGTATTGTGGCCTATTGCCTGCGCATTACCGATGTAGATCCCATCGATCTCGATTTATATTTCGAACGTTTCCTGCATGAGAAACGAACTAGCCCGCCCGATTTTGATATCGATTTTTCGTGGGATGAGCGCGAAACCATTCATCGCTATATTTTTGAGCGCTACCCCGAACGGCATGTGGCTTTTTTGGGCACCATGAGCACCTTTAAAGATCGCGCCATTATCCGCGAAATTGGTAAAGTAATGGGCTTGCCTAAAGAAGAGATCGATAGCTTTACCGATCAGACCAAAGAAAAAGAAAACCTGCAGAACAGCACCTACCAAAAGCTGCTGGCTGTACACCAGTACATGAAAAATATGCCAAACCAGCGCTCTATCCATGCCGGTGGGATTTTAATTTCAGAAGAGCCCATTACCTATTACTCCGCATTGGATATGCCGCCCAAAGGTTTTCCAACCGTGCAGTGGGATATGTACGAAGCAGAAGCCATTGGTTATGAAAAGTTCGATATTCTAAGTCAGCGCGGTATTGGTCACATCCGCGAGGCCGTACAGCTCATTCAGAAAAATAAAGGAAAAAGGATCGATATACACGATTTTCCAACTTTTAAGAACGATGCGAAATTAAACGGGATTTTAAAAGAAGGCCAGCCCATAGGCTGTTTTTATATCGAATCGCCCGCCATGCGGCAGCTGCTTAAAAAACTAAAATGTGATAATTACCTCACCCTGGTGGCTGCCAGCTCAATCATCCGTCCCGGGGTGGCCAGCTCGGGCATGATGAAATCGTATATAGAGCGTTATCATGCGCCCGATAAGGTGGTGTATCTCTGCGACGTAATGAAAGAGCGGCTGAGTGAAACCTATGGCGTAATGGTTTACCAGGAAGATGTGATTAAAGTTTGCCATTACTTTGCCGGGCTCGATCTGGCCGATGCCGATGTGCTGCGCAAGGCCATGAGCGGCAAATACCGGTCGAAACTGGCTTTTGATGAACTGGTGAATAAGTTTAAGGTTTCGGCACGGAACCAGGGCCATTCAGAAGAACTCGTTAACGAAGTATGGCGGCAGATTTCCTCTTTTGCCGGTTACAGTTTTTCGAAAGCACACTCGGCTTCCTTCGCCGTAGAGAGCTACCAGAGCCTGTACCTTAAAACCTATTACCCCATGGAGTTTATGGTAGCCGTACTCAATAATTACGGTGGTTTTTACAGTCGCTGGGTGTACGTTAATGAGTTGCAAAAAACTGGTGCCCGGGTGCATTTACCCTGTGTAAACCATAGCGATGAAGTAGTAAATATCCGGGGCGAAGATGCTTATCTGGGCTTTATTGGGGTGCAGGGATTGGAAGAAAAGAATATAAAAATTATCCCTGCCGAACGCAGAACCAATGGCTCTTACCTCAATCTGGAAGATTTTGTAAAACGGACCAATATTTCATTAGAGCAGGCCATTATTTTAATCCGTTTGGGCGGTCTGCGCTTTACCGGTAAAGACCGCAAAACCCTGCTTTGGGATGTGCACAATTACCTCGGCTATAAGCAAAAGAAAGTAAATGCAGCCGAGCTGTTTAAACTGAGTTATAAAACCTATCAACTGCCCGAATTGATCGATTCCGAACTCGAGAATGCCTATACCGAATTAGAACTGCTGGGCTATCCGCTAAATTATAAAATGTTCGATTTTCTGAAAACCGGCTATCGTGGCGACGTAATGGCGGCCGATTTACACAAACATTTGGGTAAAACCATCAGGATGGTGGGCAATTATGTATGCGAAAAAACAGTGCACACCATTAAAAACACTAAAATGTGGTTCGGTACATTTTTAGATGCGAACGGCGAATTTTTCGATACCACCCATTTTCCCAATAGTACCCCCATGTATCCTTTTAAAGGAAAGGGCTGTTACCTGATTTTGGGTAAGGTGGTCGAAGATTTTGGCTTTCAAAGCATCGAAGTGCTGAAATTTGCCAAATTAGATATCCAGATGAATCCGGTAGCGATTGATTAAAACAAATAATGATATGAGTTTAAAATTTAAGAAAGATTGGTATTCAATAGTTGTTTACCCTCAAACAGAAATTATTGATGAAGTTTCCGATTTGAAAGATATACTCGCTAATAAAATTGGATGGTACGCAAGCAGAAATTCAAAAGCACATATTACAGTTATTGCTTTTATGGCAGATCAATACGAGCTTGCTTTTTATATCAGGCAGATTGAGAAATTTTGTTATTCCCAAAAACAGCAGGAAGTAGTTTTTGATCAGCTAAGTTTATCGAGATTTAGCCATGCAGCCGTTATACTCCCAAATGATTTATCCAAGCCTTATTTAAGTGATCTTTTAAAGAGACTTAGAAAGCAGCTGAGAACAAGTCAAACCATAAGCGGACGCAATGCGCATATTTCTATCGGCCGTGAGTTAAGCTCAGCTCAAATTGACCTGGCCGAAAATTTATATGATCATGTTAGCTTAAAATTTAATTGTGATACAGTTGCCATACGGAAGTTTAGTAAAACCAAAGAACAGTTCGAAGTAATTAAAGCCTTTAAATTTTTAGAAAATCCTTTAATTGATGCTCAATATTCACTATTTGATTAGGGTAATTACAATCATGAGCCGATTAAATTCGCTAATCGGCTCATAAATTGGCTTGTTTTTGAGCCGATTAATATTTTGTGCCTGCTTGCGCGCGTTTCAAACGCGTGCATAAATAGCCTAACGATTGCATCGTTTAACAGTTCTTCAACATAATTTCTATATTTAAACCATGATCCACTTCAAAGCAGAAATAGAACGTTTCGAAACCATGGGCGAAAAAACCGGCTGGAGCTATGTATTTATTCCCGAAGCTTTAGCCAACGAGATCAAGGCCGGATGTAAAAAGAGCTTTAGGGTGAAAGGTACAATAGATGAACTCGAGGTTTCAGGACTGGCCACCATACCCATGGGAGCGGGCGATTTCATTATCGCCCTAAATGGTCCTTTGCGTAAAAAGCTTAGAAAAGAAGCCGGTGCAGCTATCGAATTGTATTTAACAGAAGATAAAGACTTTAAAATCGAAATGCCCGAAGATCTGGAAATCTGTTTATCCGAAGAGGAGCACCTGATGCAGAATTTCTTAAAACAACCCAAGTCGCATCAAAACTACTATATCAACTGGATCAATCAGGCCAAAACAGAACCCACCCGAACCAAAAGACTTGTTATGACTGTTAAAGCGATGGATAAAGGACAGGATTTCGGCGCAATGATGAGGGAGAGTAAAACTAGGATACATGATTAAAGTTGAACAGATTGCCTCCGAAGAAATTTTAAAGTTAGAAAAAAAAGGTACAAGATCATATTTAGGCATTATATTACTTTACCTAATATTTTTGGGATTATTTACATGGGTATTTAAGGCGCCAATAGAAATTTTCTATGGAAGCAGTGTTCTAATTCTATTTGTTTTGTTAGGGGTTTATGTATTTGGTGGTAAAAAAAAACATTTCTAGAGATTTAAACGAGGCAAAAAAAATAATCAGAACTGGTAAAATAATAGCTGTAAACAAAACAGTCGCTTACAAAACCAGGCTTACTACTATCGAAATTACACTTGAAGATGAGCCTGTACCGGTTGGTTTCCCAGAAATTCATCGATTTGATATTTATAATTCTTTTGGACAATTATATCATCAGCAAGATTATAATTTAAAGAAAGACTATGAAAAATTAAATGGAAAACAAATTGAATTAAGCTATTTTCCGTATTCTGGAATCATACTATCTGTTAAGCTTATTGATTAGTATAAGTTAGTAGCTATGTAAAGACCTTATGGCCCGATAACCCAAGATGCCGCCATCCACGAATTACGGGTTATAAACTATTGACTATAAACCATTGCCTCCAGACTTCGGACTTCCGACTTCGGACTTCCGACTATAATTCCTAAACCAGCTGTTCACCTTCATTTGGATTACCCCTAAAAAAGCTTCCCTGAAAATACGGGTGCTCATTTTTGAAGTTCCTTCGGTACGATCGGTAAAAATAATGGGTACTTCTACAACCTTAAAGCCAAACTTGATTGCGGTAAATTTCATTTCAATCTGGAAAGCATAACCCACAAACTTAATTTTGTTTAACGGTATCGTTTCCAGCACTATTTTGCGGTAGCATTTAAAACCTGCTGTAGCATCCTGAATGTTAATGCGGGTAATAAAACGAACATACATCGAAGCAAAGTACGACATTAAAACCCTGCCCATAGGCCAGTTTACTACGTTTACCCCTTTAACATATCGCGAACCAATCGCTAAATCTGCTCCATTTACGCAAGCCTCGCGCAGGCGGGCCAAATCATCCGGATTGTGCGAAAAATCAGCATCCATTTCAAAAATGTAGTCGTAATTTTTCTGCAACGCCCAGTTAAAACCATAAATATAAGCCGTACCTAAGCCTTGTTTGCCCGAACGTTCTTCGATAAACAAATGTCCCTGGTATTCATCCTGCAACGATTTTACAATATCAGCCGTTCCATCCGGAGAGCCGTCATCAATAATTAAAACATGAAAAGGCTGGGTTAAAGAAAATACCTTGCGAATAATCTTTTCGATGTTTTCCTTCTCGTTGTACGTTGGTATGATGACTAAACTATCTGGCACGTTCGTTGTGTTTTTTATGAATGGAAGCTTGTATTTTAAAGTGCTAAGCTCATTTGCGTGCGGCACATTGCTTTCAAAAGGCGAAAGTAAAGATTTAATATGAATTCACCACGATTTTTCCATGAATTCTGGATGCTTTACATCAACGACATTTTACCATTTAAAACATATAAGGACACTTAAGATTTAAAACTGGTATGAGCTTACATGCATTATATACTTGGTATTAAGCAATTATTTTTACCACCTAAGAGATATAAGATTCATTTAAGGTTTAAAACTTATATTAATCTTATATCTCTTATATGGTTCAACATCGCGAAAATGCCTTATATGGTTTTCAAATTAAGCTTATCTAACTTCCTGCATTAGCCTTTTAACCAGCTGAGAAAATAGGATTAAAGCCAAACCGGCAATTAACGAATACAGCGCCAGGGCTTTGTAACCTTCCGTATAAGCCATTAATTTTGTAGTTAATGAAGCATTATCAATACTCGACATTTCTGCGCCTAGTTTTCCAGCTGCAAGCTGACCAAAAGCACTAGATAGGAACCAAAGGCCCATCATCATCCCGAACATTTTTTTAGGCGAAAGTTTGGTAATAATCGACATCCCAATTGGCCCCAAACAAAGTTCGCCCAGGGTTAACAGTAAATAAGCCAGCGTAAATACGTTTAAAGAGCTGATACCCTGCGTATTTGCAAAGAAACGCGTAGCATAAAATACGTAAAAACTCAGTGCCAGTAAAAGAAAACCAATACCGAATTTAACAACCGTGTTAGGCTCAATTTTGCGTTTGTACAAGCCTAACCATAAAATACCAACAATCGGACTAAAAACAATAACGAAGAAAGAATTTACGCTATTGTTAACCACGTTGGGGTCGATATTAAAAAATAAGATTTTATGATCGAGGTTATCTTTTGCAAACAACGAAAGCGAACCGCCACTTTGCTCGGATATGGCCATAAAAATGAAATAGCAGAAAATAAATACAAATGCAGCAAGCAGTTTATACTGTGCTTTTTTATCCTTTATTTTAAAGGTTTCGTACAAAAAGTAAATCATGGCAATTACGCCAATCGTATACATAAAGTAATCGGTATAATCGGTGTTTTTTACCATGATGTAAATCAACGGAATACAGAGGATAGAACCTACATATACCGAAATTTCGGCAACTTTCTGCTTTGCTTTTTGGAGGTGCAGCAAAGGCGAAATGCCAATTGGCCCCAAATGTTTTTTGGTGAAAATAAATGTACCTAAACCAAACATCATTACAAGCGCTGCCGATAAAAAGCACAAATGCCAGCTGTAGTATTTACCCAGATAAATACACATGGCACCGCCCAATAATCCACCAACGTTAATGCCGGCATAAAATAAGCCATAACCTGCATCGCGTCGGTTATCTTTCTCATGGTAAAGCTCGCCCACCATTGATGAGATATTGGGTTTAAAGAAACCTGTGCCAACAATAGAAAGCGTAATGCCAATATAAAACAAATCGTGTGGCGAAAAAGCCAGGATGAGGTTACCAATAATCATTAACGAACCACCCCAGAAAAGCGATTTACGGAAGCCTAAAACCCTGTCGGCAAAAATGCCGCCAATAAAGGTGAAAGCGTACACAAATGCCTGTATAGCGCCATATTGTAAGTTCGATTTCTGGTCGCTAAGGCCCAACTGGGCGACCATAAAAAAGGCCAATACGCCACGCATGCCGTAAAAACAAAAACGTTCCCACATTTCTACCAGCGACAGATGCCAAAGTTGTTTAGGGTATTTGCCCTCAAAGTTTTGGATATCTTCTATTGAAATTGTTTTTTCCATGAAATTGGTTTAAAAATTAAAAGCCCGATCAGAAACCGGGCTTTATGTTAAAATTTATTTTTTACTGTTAATGAACACCATGCATCCATTTGCGCAATATTGGGCTTAATGCAAACATAATTAAGCCTGCCACAATAGGAATGATGGTAAATATTAAGAAAAATGTTGAGATAGAATAAGCAGCACTGATTTTATCGATCAGCGATCCGGTAGCACCTGCAAGATAATTTCCGATGGCAGTACAGGTGAAAAACACACCAAACATTAAACCAACCAAATTAGCTGGTGCCAGTTTACTTACGTACGATAAACCAACCGGAGAAATACAAAGCTCACCCACGGTGTGGAAAAAATAGGCAAAAACAAGCCAGAATAAGCTTACTTCTGCAGAAGTTGCTCCTTGCGGAATAGCAGAACCTCCGTAAGCCAGACCAGCAAAGCCAATACCCACGAATATAAGGCCAAAGCCGAATTTTACCGGACCGCTAGGGTTAAATTTGGTTTCCCAGATTTTAGAAACAATAGGGGCCAGGGATACAATAAAGAATGAGTTAAGTACGCTAAACCATGATGCAGGTACTTCTGTGCTTACAGAACCTAATTCGCGGTCTACTTTCCAAATGGCCAATACCCAAATAATGGCAAAGCTTAATAAAGTAAATAAGATAGTTGCCGGGTATTGTTTAAAGATTTTTCTGGCTAAAGAGAACAGTACGAAGGTTACGGCAACCAATGGAAATATAGTAAGGATACTGTCTACCCATTTAAAAGTAGTCGCTGCACCTCCGGTTAAATTTCTTAAGGTATAATCTTTGGCAAAGATAGTCATCGAACCACCTGCCTGCTCAAATACCATCCAGAAGAAGATGGTGAAAATAGATAAGATGGCAATAACCCATAAACGCTGGCTTCTTACTTTTCTCGGAATTTCTTCTACGGTTGGATCTGCTTTTTCAACTTCTTTGGTTTTATCTACAGCAGCACCTATTACGCCAAAAATTTTCTGGCCAAAATAAAATTGCAGCATACCAAAAAGCATAAAAACACCGGCCAAACCGAAACCATAGTGCCAACCTACTTTTTCGCCGATATAACCACACATTAACATCCCGATAAAGGCACCAGAGTTAATACCCATATAGAAAATGGCATAAGCACTGTCTTTTTTATCGCTAATAGGCGGATAAAGTTTACCTACTATTGAGGATATATTCGGTTTGAAAAATCCGTTACCTACAATTAGTAACAGTAAACCTGCGTAGAAAAAATTATTGCTAAAGCCTTCGAGCGCCATAGCTGCATGGCCCAGGGTCATAATAAAAGCGCCGATGATAACAGCTTTTCTATAACCTGTAAATCTATCGGCAATTAAACCACCCAAAATTGGTGTAAAGTACACTAAACCTGTGTAAATAGCATAAAGCTGCAAGGCTTCAGGCCGGGGCCATCCCCAGCCATTTTTACTTAAATCGCTAATCAGGAACAAAACCAAAATGGCCCGCATTCCGTAATAGCTAAATCTTTCCCACATTTCGGTAAAAAAGAGCACAAAAAGGCCAACCGGGTGGCTAAATAATTTTTCTTTGGATACGCCTTGACTTTCTAAATGGAGATCTAGTTCTTTATCATGGTCAATACTAATGGTTTCATTAGATTTTTGCATAAAACATTTGTTGGTTTTAGTTTATGAATTCAGAATTTGTGTGTTGTTTAAGCTAGTTTAGCAGGGCGCAATATAGTCAGCGCAGGCCAAACTCACAAATTTTTAAATGATGTATCAGGTAAATGATTTGTTAATTATTAGAACTTCCTGATGGGTTTAACATTTTTCTTCGGGTCTGCATAAAGTTCATCGTTCGAATTAGCGTCGTTGTTAAGCGTAAGTTCTTCCTGCAGTTTTAATTTGCCGCCAATAATTTTAAAGCCATCAAAAGTGCCGTCCGATCCGTAAAACTCAAACTTTCCTTTTACTTCAGGATCGAAAGAGGCGAGGTGATCAAACACAATCATACCTGCTTTTAAATCGGTTTTAAGCATCATGGCATTCGATTTGGCATATTCAAATATCATCCTGTTTTTCCCTTTCAGCTCTTTGCCGTCAAAAATCTGAGCACCAAAAGTTACGTTATCCTTATCAAACGAAAGGATTTCGATTACTTTTTTGGTGGTTGCCTGAGTATTTCCTTTCCAGCCCAACAGTACGTAATAAGGTAAGCGGTTTCCGCTTGTTAAGGGTACAATTTCGTAATAGCGGGCACCAAACCACTTCTGGTTATTAGTAACTACGTTTGCATCGCTTATGTTTTCTGTTTGATCGATTAGCGGAAAGAGCTTTAGCGGGCCATTTTTGGTATTCATCTGGATGGTGCCATAATAGCGGTAGCTGCCATTTTCGAGCTGTACATACCAGGTTAAAGTTCTGAAAGCCTGATCGGGGGATTTAATTACCGATACATTTTTCAACGAATCGAATGGGTAAGCAAAAGAATTTGGGGTTTTTAAAGCTTCGACCAATAGTTTAACAAATTTACCATTACTTTCGAGCTTCTCGTTATCGCCCGATGCAGTTACCGTAGCTGCAGAAATTTTAATCAGCGAATCCTGAAAAACATTGAGTTTATTGGGTGCCTGCTGCGCCTGTACATTAAAGCCCAGCAGGCCAATAAATAACAACAAAGCTAACTTTAGGTTCTTCATCATGCGCAATCGTGTATTTTTACAGCTATTTAAGGTGATATTTATGATAATTTCTCTATTACCAGCGCACTGGCTCCGCCACCGCCATTACAAATGCCGGCAACACCGATTTTGCCATTGTTTTGTGCGAGTACCGAGAGGAGGGTAACTACAATCCTTGCGCCGGAAGCACCCAGCGGGTGACCAAGCGATACAGCGCCACCGTTTACGTTTACCTGGTTGTTATTTAAGCCAAGCAGTTGGTTATTGGCAATAGAAACTACAGAGAAAGCTTCGTTAATTTCGAAGAAATCCACTGCTTTAATATCAATATTGGCTTTGTGTAAAGCCAGCGGAATCGCTTTTGAAGGGGCTGTGGTAAACCACTCTGGTGCCTGTTGGGCATCGGCATAACCCAGTACTTTGGCCAGCGGTTTTATGCCCAGTTCTTTTGCCTTATCGGCGCTCATTAAAACCAGGGCTGCAGCACCATCGTTTAAGGTCGATGCGTTTGCGGCAGTAACCGTTCCGTCTTTTTTAAAAACCGGTTTTAATGCAGGTATTTTATCAAATTTAACTGCCGTAGGCTCATCGTCGGTATCAATTAAAGTAACATCGCCTTTGCGGTCTTTTACTTCTACAGCTATAATTTCGCCCGCAAATTTTCCGGCAGTTTGCGCAGCCTGCGCCCTTTTGTAAGAGTTTATGGCAAAATCATCCTGTGCCTCACGGCTAATGTTGCACTCGGTAGCGCAAAGTTCTGCCGCCGATCCCATGTGGTAATCATTATAAACATCCCACAGGCCATCTTTTACCAGACCGTCGGTTATTTGTCCGTGCCCTAAACGGTAGCCATTTCTTGCTTTATCGAGGTAGTAAGGCACATTGCTCATGCTTTCCATCCCGCCGGCTACAATAATATCGTTATCGCCATTGGCAATACTTTGTGCGGCCAGCATAATGGCTTTGGTGCCCGATGCGCATACTTTATTTATGGTGGTTGCCGGTAAATCGGGCAGGCCGGCAAACTTTGCAGCCTGTGTAGCGGGCGCCTGACCTAAATTGGCCGATAAAACGTTGCCCATGTACACTTCCTGAATCTGTTCGGGCTTTAATCCTGCTTTTTCTATAGCCGCCTTAATGGCAAAACCGCCGAGTTGCGTGGCCGAAAATTGCGCTAATGAACCTCCAAAACTGCCAATAGGCGTTCTAACAGCCGATACGATTACAACTTCTTTCATGTAAACTAAATTTTTATGAATTTTTGGTTAGGCCGCTAAGTTAGTTAAACTGCTTATGTTTCCAAAACCTGCAGCACTTAAATGACGTATGGCAAATGATTTAGTAGGAACGAGGTTTTGTGTTCGCGGTAAAAAGATTCAAGTTTAAATTGGCAGGATGTATATAAAATTTGCCGTAAAAAGATTCAAGTTTAAACGGGCAAGATGCATATAAAATTTGGGGCAAAAAGAAGTCAAGTTTAAATTGGTAGGATGCATATAAAACTTGACTTCTTTAATTGGCATTTAATTGGCGGGATGCATATAAAATTTGCGGTGAAAAGATTCAAGTTTAAACTGGCAGGATGCATATAAAACTTGACTTCTTTAATTGGCAGGATGTATATAAAATTTGCGGTGAAAAGATTCAGGTTTAAATTGGCAGGATGCATATAAAACTTGACTTCTTTAATTGGCAGGATGTATATAAAATTTGCGGTGAAAAGATTCAGGTTTAAATTGGTAGGATGCATATAAAACTTGACTTCTTTAATTGGCAGGATGCATATAAAATTTGCGGTGAAAAGATTCAAGTTTAAACTGGTATGATGCATATAAAACTTGACTTCTTTGGCAAGTAAACCTTAAAAAGGAATTTTTTTTTGAAATCTGTGTTCCAGTGTTTATGGCAGACAGCAGTCCTGCTATCCCTCCAAGTCCTCACTCATACTTCGTTCCGGGCTTTCCGTTCTATCAGGTTTATTGGGCAAAACCCGTGGTTCTTAGTGCAAAAACCTCGCAGGTTTTTGAAACCTGCGAGGTTTAATTCGGCGTTTATGTTGTTTAAAACCTGCGAGGTTTATTTAGAACGGTGGGTTTTTGCGTTAGGGATTGTAAGGGTTTAGTGCCGGTTTTTAGCCGGTACCGGAGCGCAGCGCAGCCCTGCAAAGCCCGACCCTTTTCCGATTTTTCATCGAGAAAAGGGGAACGCCCGAATCAGTTAACAGTTGGCAGTTAACAGTTGGCAGATAACAATTTCTACTCTTCTTTTGCTTTGCCTTTCTTACGCGATTTTACAGCCTGGGTAAGTAAAAACTCGATCTGCCCGTTCGTACTCCTGAATTCATCGGCAGCCCAGGTTTCTACTTCTTTTAATAAAGCAGGACTAATTCTTAATACAAACGCTTTTTTATCTTTCTCCGCCATCTTTATTGTATTGCCTGTATATTGTACCTGGTTTTTAAATTAATGAGGAACATTTCCATTTCATCAATCCTGTTCGAACTGAACAAGAGTTTTTTGCCGTTTTTAAATTCCAGCTGCAGCCCCCTGTTTTTATCGTTTAAAATATAAGCCTTATCTTTATACTTAAACCAGAGGCGGGTTTTAATGCCGTAACCACCATACTCCGAAAATGCATCATACGTTCTGATATAAGCTTTTTCAATGCTCGTCCAGTGAAAAAGGCGGGGTTTGAAATGAAAAGGAAAATAACGGAAAGAAATACCTTCGGTATTAATTTTTAAGGTTAGCTGATTCTGCTGGATTAAAAAAATGATTAAAAACGGCAGTAAAATAGCAAAAAGAGGGACGTAGTACATGTTTTTAAATTCATGCAGGGCTTCGCCATCTTTATGATAAATCAGGATGAGTAAGGTTGGCAGCACCGTTATTGCTGTTACCAAATATAGCCACCAGATCTTTAAACCATGTTTCTCCTCAAATTCCATTATTTTAATTATATAAGGTGCCGGTATTTACTACGGGTTGCACATGGCGGTCGCCGCAGAGTACCACCAACAGGTTGCTCACCATTGCTGCCTTGCGTTCTTCATCGAGTTCAACAATACCTTTTTGCGATAATTTTTCTAAAGCCATTTCTACCATGCCAACTGCCCCCTCTACAATGAGTTTACGGGCGGCAATTACTGCTGTAGCCTGCTGACGTTGTAACATGGCACTCGCAATTTCGGGTGCATAAGCCAGGTGCGAAATGCGGGCTTCCAATACCTCAATGCCTGCACGTGATAAACGCTCGTTCAATTCGTTCTCTAAAAGTTCGCTTACTTTTTCGGCGCCATCTTTTAAAGTAATGGTACTTTCTTCGCCTTCGGCATGGTCATAAGGGAAAATATTAGCCAAATGCCTTACTGCTGCCTCGCTTTGGATATTTACATACTGCATGTAATTTTCTACCGAAAAAATAGCTTTGGCCGTTTCGTTTACTTTCCAAACCACAACAGCGGCAATTTCGATCGGGTTCCCCAGTTTGTCGTTTACCTTTAACTGTTGTCCGTTTAGGTTGTTAGCGCGTAAAGAAACCTTTCTTTTGCTGGTTAGCGGGTTTACCCAAAAAAAGCCGTCGGTTTTTACCGTACCTACGTATTTACCGAAAAGTGTTAATACTTTCGATTCGTTGGGGTTGTTAATAATCAATCCGGGTAAAACCAGAAAGAAATTAAAGGCCAGGATACAGCCTCCCCAAATAAAACTTTCGGTAACAAAACAGAAAATTGCCGCACCTAAAAGTGCTACAAATAAGGCGAATGTTAAATACCCAGATGGCGGGTTAATGATTTTTTCTTGATACATGATTGATATTAATTTGATATCATAAAGTAAAATATAAAATCCGGTAATTGCAAACAAAATCAGTAAAATGTATATTGAGATAAAAATGTTAATTTTGAACATACTATAATTACACCGTTTTGGCCAAAATCAAGAGAAATTCACACAAAATCCTGTACCGTAAATATTCATCCAACCTTAAATATGTGATGATGATATTTACTGTTTTTATCATTACGTTATTCTTGCCCAAGCAGCCCCGGTTCAGGTATGAGTTTGAAAAAAATGCAGTATGGAAAAATAAGGATCTGATTTCGCCTTTTAGTTTTGCCATTTTAAAAACCAGTCCGCAGGTAAGTGCCGATAAGAAAAATGCCTTAAAGGATATTTTGCCGGTTTACCAATTGGATAAAGAGATTACGGCCAATGCGCTTGATGAGTTTTCGAACGAATTTGATATTAAATGGAAATCGAAACAGCTGGATGAGAAAGGGAGGGAGGTGTATAAAAGTTCGGCCTATAAACTGTTACAGGCCATTTACCAGAAAGGGATTATTGGTTTAAATGTAAAACACCAGGCCGGAGGAAAGAATTATGATTTTTCGCTTGTTGAAAATAATGTAGCCCAGGAGCGCAATACGCAGGATGTTTTTACTGCAGAAACAGCCCTGAACTTTTTTAAAGAAAATTTTAAGGCGCCTAACCCGGTAATGGGCGATTTGGTAGCCAATCTGGCCATCGACCACATTACACCTAACATTGTGTTTGATGAGCGTTTAACCAAAACGATACAGGATAATACCATCAGCAATATTTCTACCACGAAAGGGATGGTGCAAAAAGGTGAGCTGATTGTAGCTAAAAATGATGTTATAGACGAAGAGATTTACCAGAAACTCGAATCGTACAAGGCCACTTACGATGCACAAACCAAAACCATAGGCAGCAGGGCCCTGGTTTATTTAGGGCAGGTGGTGCTGGTGGGGTTTATTCTTACCATATTAATGTCGTTCCTGTTTCTTTTCCGTAAAGATATTTTTGCCGATAACCGCCAATTGTCACTAATCCTGATTGTAACCACGGGGATGTTGCTGGCGCTTACCTGGGCCATTAAAATAGAAATCCCCAGTTTATATTATATACCATTTTGTGTAGTGCCCATTATTATCAGGATTCTTTTCGATACGCGTTTGGCACTCTACCTGCATATGCTGGTAATTTTAATCGCTGGATTTTTTGTGGCTAACAGCTTCGAATTTGTGTTTTACCAGGTTACGGCCGGTATGGTAGCCATTTTTAGCATTAAAAACTTTGTTAAACGCGAGCGGTTTTTGGTTTCTGCTTTATTTATTTTGTTGGCCTACTTTGTGGCTTTTGTGGGCATTGCTTTGCTGCGCGAAGGTTCGTTCCGCGAAATTGAATGGATTAATTTTATTCCTTTCGTGTTTAGTGTGCTGTTGTCGCTGCTGGCTTACCCTTTAATTTACCTGTTCGAGCGTATTTTTGGCATCACATCCGATGTGGCCCTGATCGAATTGACCAATACCAATAATAAACTGCTTAGGGAGCTTGCTTTTAAAGCACCTGGTACGTTCCAGCACTCGTTACAGGTGGCCAACCTTGCTGAGGCTGCCATATTTAAAATAGGGGGTAACTCGGTACTGGTAAGGGCTGGTGCCTTGTACCACGATATTGGTAAGGTAGATAATCCGCAATATTTTATCGAGAACCAGAATACGGCCGTGAGTCCGCATGATAAATTACCTTACGAGCAAAGTGCGCAGATTATTATTCAGCACGTGCACAAAGGAATTGAAATTTTAAGAAAGAACCAGATTCCGGAAGCGATTATCGATTTTATCAGAACGCATCACGGAAATACCCGGGTCGATTATTTTTATCAGTCGTTTTTGAAAAATTCGCCCGAAAAATTCGTCGACGAAAACATTTTTCGCTACCCCGGACCTATACCTTTTAGCAAAGAAACTGGCGTGTTAATGTTAGCAGATTCGGTCGAAGCTGCCTCAAGAAGTCTCAAAAATCCGGATGCGCAGAACATAAATGACCTCGTTGAACGGATAATTAACTACAAATTGGAGCAAAATCAGCTTGATGATTGCGATTTAACGCTAAAAGATATTGAAACTATCAAATTGATATTCAAGACGATGCTGATGAGTATCTATCATGTGCGCATAGATTATCAACAATTATCATAATTTTTTTTTGCAGAATAACTTGTTTTACTATATTTGCAGACCTCAAAACAACGCCGGTAGGGCAAAGAAAAGAGGTTGAATGGTGAGGTGCCTGAGAGGCCGAAAGGAACAGTTTGCTAAACTGTCGTACTGGTAACGGTACCGCGGGTTCGAATCCCGCCCTCACCGCTGAAAGCAAAAAGTGATAAAATAGAATACCATTTTAAAGCTTTAATTCAATCCACTGGAAACAGGATGGATAAAAGATCGATACCAATGTTCGGGATGTAGCGTAGCCCGGTATCGCGCCTGCTTTGGGAGCAGGAGGTCGTAGGTTCGAATCCTGCCATCCCGACAAAAGTTCAATCCACTTTATAAAAGGATTAAAAAAAAGATCGATACCAATGTTCGGGATGTAGCGTAGCCCGGTATCGCGCCTGCTTTGGGAGCAGGAGGTCGTAGGTTCGAATCCTGCCATCCCGACAAAAAGTTCAATCCACTTTCTAAAAGGATTAAAAAAAGATCGATACCAAGTTCGGGATGTAGCGTAGCCCGGTATCGCGCCTGCTTTGGGAGCAGGAGGTCGTAGGTTCGAATCCTGCCATCCCGACAAAAACAGATACAGATTGTATCAAAAACCCTCTAAATGGTTCATTTAGGGGGTTTTGTTTTTTTATTGGGTTTAGAATGGGGTAATGAATATCAACCATTTTTAACCCAAATCTGCACCCAGATTTTCTTCTTAATATTGCCTTTTCAACGAAAACTGAAATTTTATCACAATTATTTTTTATTGGACAAAAAGACCAAATCTTAGCCGTTTTTACCTGTTTTTTGGGTGCAGATTTGGGTTAAAAAATAGTAGAAGATTTTATGAAATCTCACCACAGTTTTAGTGTCACTTTCTTCGTTAGAAGGGACAGGGAGGCCTTTGGGAAGGCTCCATTATCAGTTAGAATTACTGTTGATGGAAGGGCTGTTTTTTTTGCTACAAAAAAGACGGTCGAATTATCAAAATGGGATCAAAAATCCCAGCGTTTAAGGGGGACGGATCAAGAGAGTGCTTCTGTTCGGGATAGAATGAGACAGCTCGCAAACGAAATCGGAGCAGCCTACGATGAATTGCGTTATCAAAAGCAGGAAATAACTGCTGAAAAGATTAAAGCAAAGGTAGAAGGGGAGGAGGATGGTAAATCCCTAAGGGAACTGATAAATTATCATTTTTCTGAACCAGGAAAACTTCTAGCACGAGGAACCTTGAAAAATTACTATTCTACTGAGCGGTTTATTTTAGAGTTTCTTAAAAAGAAAAAATTAAAAGACATCATGCTCACTAGGATAGATTTTAAGTTTTTAACGGATTTTAGCATTTATCTCCGTGTCTATAACGCAAGTCACTGGGCCACTCATTTCGCTGCATAGCGGGCCACCCATTTCATTCGTCACTGGGCCAAAAAAAGGCTTTATTTCGCTGGTCATTGGGCCAGCCTTCCGTTATTAGCTTGCTATAAAACGGAGGTAATTGGGCCAAAATTATTTATTCCGGACTTCTAAAACGGAGGTCAATGGGCCACTTTCCATGATTTATTATAGTCTTGTGTCTGAAATATAAAAGCAGATACATGGCAGGACAACGAATTGATATCATGGAACTTCGCACTTTGATTGCATTAAAGCTAAAGAAATTCAGCAACCGGAAGGTAGCTTGTATATTTCGGTGAAAGTGGTTCTTCCCCAATTTTGGTGGTTTTTATGATAAGTCTGGTTGTTATTCGTTAAGAAATAATGAATCTTACCAAACTGATTTTCTCACCAATTGATCCCTTTAAAGTAGTTTCAATAGATAACCAGGCCGACTTTGTTAATATCTATGTTCAGAGTAGGCAAAGGATCTGTCGTTGTCCAGATTGCCTAAGCCCTTCAAAGAAGCTTCATAGCTATTATATAAGGAAATTCCGTGACCTGCCAACGTTTGGGAAATCATGTAATATATATCTGCAATCCAGGAAATACCGGTGCCTTAAAACTGAATGTAAGAGGAAGATCTTCACAGAGCGATTTGATGACCATTTCGAACCGTGTAAGCGACGGACAAAAAGGTTGGATGAGAAATTATTAACCACCGCCCTGGAAATGGGGGGCAGGCCCGCTGAGCGCATTTGCAATACATTATCCATGCCTGTAAGTGATTCTACTTTACTAAGACTGATCCATAAAGCTCCCCTTCCCCCTTTAGGACAGCTTAAAGCCGTAGGTGTAGATGACTGGGCATACAAAAAGCGGGATAGATATGGCAGCATCCTGGTCAACCTGGATACCGGGAAAGTAATTGACCTGCTGCCAGACCGGGAGGAAAAAACATTGATCAGTTGGCTGCAAGGGCAACCTGCAATAGAAGTTATTACACGGGACCGTTACGGTAAATATATGCGGGCAGCTACAAAGGGAGCTCCCCAGGCTATACAGGTCACGGACCGTTGGCATCTGCTTAAAAATCTCGGAGAAGCCGTTAAAAGAGTAATGGTGCGTGAGTACACCAGACTCAGTAGAGCAGTGGCTCCTAAAGCAGTTGATGAACCATTGGTGATTCCAAAAGACTTTCCTGCGGGGAAGAAGCTGGCCGCTACCGAGGGAGTTATCAAACAACGATTTGACGAGATGAAGAAACTACAGGCTAAAGGACTGTCCAACAACGCAATTGCAAAATCGCTGGGAATGCATAGGAATACCGTCAGGAAATACCTGTCGACGGATGTGCTGATGCGGAAGTCCTACGGAGAACGGGGAATGATAGAGGCCTATTTTGAATACATCAAAGAGCGAATGGAGGCAGACCCTAATATTCATCTTAAAACACTTTGGACAGAACTGAAGCAAAAGGGGTATCCCGGGGCGTATAGCACATTGTCTGAATCACTGACCTACTATAATATCAGAGTGGGAAAAAAGGCACGCCAAACAAAACTCCCACAGCACGTAGGCTCGTTCTTTAAGCCTTCAGCTGCTGCCATGGCATTTTTAGCTCCTGAAAGCAAAATTAACAGCACACAAAAAAAGCTCATATCCAAATTGTGCCAATCATCAACTCAATTAAAAAGTACTAGGTCATTGGTGAAAAAATTCCGGGGATTGATTGAAACTAAAACGGGCAATGAATTGAATGCGTGGATTGCAGAAGCCAACCGTTCGGTTATTGCAGAGTTGAAAAGTTTCTCCACAGGGTTGTTGTCTGATATTCAGTCTATTGAAAATGCTATCAATCTACATTGGAGCAATGGCCCAGTCGAAGGCAATGTTAACAAACTGAAGACTATTAAACGTCAAATGTATGGAAGGGCAAGCTTCGATTTACTCAGGAAAAGACTGGTATTGGCACCGGACTGACCACCAAAATTGGGGAAGAACCAATTTCAGCGAAATCTCCAGTTTGTGAAAAAGTAAAAAGATTTAAGAAAACTAATAACGTAAATAAAAGCGATTTTATCATAATAATAAATTCCAGGATTATGAGGATAAGGAGTTTGATTTAGCGAAAATACTAGGATATCTTTCAGAGTGGATAATTTGGATTGTAAATAATAAGGTAAACTTTGTAAATAAAAACTTTACATCACGTATTATAGCCAAAAGCTACTGTCTGGGTGAGTATTTCGGCAAAAAGTGGCCGAGCGTTTAAGCTGTCACCCTGTTTCGCCGCAAACTGGTTCTTTCCCGATTTTATCGAAATCTCAACCTGGGCTTTCTCCAAAAACTATCTGAAGCTTACCAAGCCAAGATCCGTGCATACCTTTTGGAACCAGACAATACCTTATATATTAGGTTTTGTTGATTATGTTGAGGAACTGGCTGATCGATGGGAGAGGGATGATTGATAGCTGAGAAAAATAAATAATAATTTATCTTTGGAGATTAACAATCTCAAATGACAAAAGCAGCCCATCGTAAAATACAGTTACTACTTTTTGCTCTGTATGTGCCTATAGCTGGATTTTATTACTATTGCTATAAAAAGAAAAGAGAAATCGATGATGACAGGCTGCAGCTGTGGACGGAAACGATTATATCACCAAAGTAAGCATGTTTCGAAATTACTTCTCAATAAACGGCAAAGTCGACTATCTCGTAATCGGTATAATTTCTATCGGTTTCATAATATATCTGCTTAATTCAATTAATAGTATTGGATTTCATCATCCAGATGAACATTATCAGATCATTCAGTTTGCTGAATACAGATTAGGCTTGACACAGGATATTAGCTGGGAATATGGGGTTAGAATGAGAAGTGCCATACAACCCGCCTTGTGTATGGTAGTCTTCTCTTTGGCAAGGGATTTAGGGATAGATGATCACTTTGTACTTGCTGAAATATTGAGGTGGATTTCGGCTTTTTTTGCGTTATTGACTATTTTAATTTTTACTAAAACTTATAGTTGTTTTATTGATCAAAGATATCTGAAAATATTTTATTTGATATCATTTAGTTTGTGGTTTTTGCCTTACGTTAATGTAAGATTTTCATCAGAAAATTGGAGTGGCTTATTGTGTATGCTTGCAATTGCTAAAATGCTTCGGCTATCTCAAAGTGAAGATAAATACCTGGCTGTTGTTACCGGCATACTTTGTGGGTTGTCGATATTATTTCGGTACCAGGCAATTTTTTTAGTCTTAGGACTTGTTTTGTGGGTGTTTGTAGTATCAAAAGCACATTTCTCAAAAATACTTATTCTATTATCCTCCATCATCGGTGTATTATTGATTGGTGTTTTGTTGGATAGTTGGTTTTATCATGAATTCACGGTCAGTATCTTAAATTACTTTCAAATAAATGTTATAAATGGTGTAGCTACAAATTTTGGTACTTCGCCTTGGTATGAGATTTTTCTGCATGTATTGAGAGAACCAGGTTGGCCCTTTGGGGTTATAATTTTAATCTCTTTTGTTTTGATATTTGTTTTTGAAAAAACAAATATTATCATTTGGACAGTAATCCCTTTTTTTATAGTCCACATGCTTAGTCCGCATAAAGAACCTCGGTTTTTATTCGTTCTGGTTAACCTGGTGCCGGGTATCATAGTTTTAGGAATACAAATTTTTGAGAAAAAATTTTTAAAGGTTAATTTTATTTTAAGCAGTTTTTTACTCTGTATATTTTTTATAATTAATTCTTTTGGATTACTAATTATATTAACAAAAACTCCTCGACGCGGTGAAATCGAACTCGCTCGCTTTATTCATAAAACCTATAAGCGTAAATCAGTGAATTTAATCACTTCTTTTGACAATAATCCATTTGATCCTAAAATGAATTTCAAACAAAATTTTTACAAGGATAATAGGGTCAGGATAACTGATATCAACAGCATTTGGTTAACTGATATCAAACAATTGATAAAGCCAAGAGAGCAGAATATCCTAGTTCTGTCTGTAATGGAAAATACTGGTATTCGCATGGCAAAACGGTTGAAAGATATGCATTTAACTAAAATTTATAGCACATGTCCAGGGGTGTTGGATTTACTCCTTGAAATCTATGATCGCGAAATGCGGGAAAAACAGTTAGAATTATACTATTTCAAAGAATAAATGGCGATAACAGGATTAACATTGTTCTCCCAAGATTCATCCTGCAAGCTAAGGAATGCCCTTTGATTATTGGTTGTTGTTTTATATATATCAAAACTTTTATTTACTTCTTCGGAATTTATAAATGAAATAATTCTTTTTTGATAAGAAGCATTAGGTATAAGATTAATGAAATAGCTATCGATTTCAGCGACAGACCCGATTCCATTTGAAGTAATTTGATTTTTTTTGCCTTGGGTTAAGAAGTAACCTTCTTTCCCTTTTAGCGTGTAGGTGTAAAAACTGTGTTCATCATCCATAAACTTGCATTCTAAATCAAATACAAAAGGGAAAAAATTTAAGTTTTCAATGTGCTTGATTCTGCCGACCTCCTTTTTTGAGAGTGTATATTTATCAAAATTGAATCCAGTTTCAGGGATAATTGAAGCGGGTAAAATACGGTAGAGCATATTTGTAAAATCGCTCATGAAAAATATCTGTGATTTATTCCTGGTAAAACGGTTTGAAGCACAATAGTTTATGCCCTTGAAATTTTCATCGATAGGTAACCCATATGTTTCTAGCTTACCATCTATATTGACAAAAGCGAGATGAAATTTACTACTGCTTTTATCATCGGTAATCAAACCACAAGTATTAAAAACAAATAAGCTATCATTCAGTTTTGCAAATTCCAGCCCCCTGAAACCTATTTTTATTGAATTTATCATTTCTCCAGTTTCCGAATATTCAGTGATAAGGCCAAGTCGTCTATCATATGCATAAAGTTCATTTTTATTGGTTAAATCAAAAGCGTCACAGTTTTTTAGGGTTGTGAGTTGTTCTCCTTGGCCGCTAAATATTAATAGTTTGCGTTCGCTGGAATTCAATAGGTAGAATGTATTCCGACCACCTATTACTTTATCTATTTTTTTTGATGCTTGATCTGATGTTTTTAGCCTTACGAAATTTATGTCTTTTAGTTTACCAGTCAAGGCCATGGGAGTAGCAGAAAATCCTGTGGCGATTTTTTCAACCCTAGCTATCTTTCGCTCTATTGCCATCGTCGGGGGGTGAGAACAGCTAGTGATTAATTGAGACATTGGAAGAAATGTGCACAAGAGACGGGTTATAAGTTTGTTCTTCATTTAATCTGGCTGAAAATATTCAATTTTTTTAGTTCTTATTCTTATCACTCTGATATTTTTTCCATTCGTTTTGTTAAACTCATCTTCAAAAGCCTGATTTTTTCTGAAAACTTGCTTCAATGTTTTTCTACCTGCGTCAGAATAATGGTGGGTTGCCTGGTCGAAATAAAATTTTGTCAAGCTCACAGTACTCAAATTATAGGCTTCTAGTTGCAGCTTAAGATTATTTAATAACAGCCACATTAGCAGGATTGCGAGAATAAAATATTTTGTTTTCATCTATTAAAGGGAATATTTTGTTTTGAGTTCTTCAAAATCTGGCCTTGAACGAATGATTTGCCTAGTTTCCTTTTTTAAGGTCGAACTATTTGTCCAAATCCGAAATTGCTGATTTGATTTAAAAAGTAAAAAACAAAACCATACAGCAGTGGATGCGAGAGTAATGTGCCTATAGTTTCTATATTTCTTAATAATTATTTCAAGAAAATAGCCTATCAAAAAGCAAAACCCAACAAGTGATAGATAAATATATCGATCGGCAGTGACTGAAAACCTAGATATGCTTATTAGGTGTAAAGCTACCAAAATGTGTATCAGGAAGAAACAGAAACCAAAAACTATTGGCTTGGATAAGAAGGATTTTCTTAAAACAAATAGACTGTATAATAATACCAGCGGATAAAAGTATAGCCAAAATGGAAAGGCCTCCCCTGGTTGAAAAGGAAACGGATATAAATAGGATAAACCTATAGGAATTAAGCTTTGACTGAAATACTGGCTGAAGGTGAAAAAGCTAAGAAATATTCGTTCATATAAAGAATACAGATTCTCGGAATTTCCCATGCCCTGAGAAACAATAGTAAGATATCCAAAAAGTATTGCTATTGTAATTAGGAATATTTTTTCGCAGGCCGAGCGCAAGCTTAAGCGTCTATGGAATATAAAATCAAATAGACTAATTGCAAGTGGAAATGTCACAGCTTGCTCCTTAGCCCCAAAGGATATAATGAAACAAATGACGGATATTGTAAAGAGATATTTCTTTTCATTTTCTAGGTATTTGATGTAAAGTAGTAAGCCTGATAGATAAAATAAACTATATAAAGGGATTTTAGAAGCAGAAAGCCAGGCTATCGGTTCAACATTTAGAGGATGAACCGCGAAAAGCAGTGTAGCTATGGATGCAATAACCCTTGCCCTTTGTAATTCAAATTTCAATCCATAGATACAGGTGTGCTTGAGTAATGTAAATACTAAAATGCAGTTAAGGTAATGAAGTAGTAAGTTGAATAAGTGGAAATAGAAAGGGTTATATCCAAAGATTTTAAATATGCATATATAATACATTTCGTTAATCGGCGAGTATTGACCGTGATAAAACTCAGAAAAAACGGAACTTATGTTATCTGAGTCAAAACCTAAATTTGTGAACCTGTTGATGACCACCCAGTAATCGTCCCATTCCATTTGAAATTGCAGCAAAGCAAATTCTCTGTAACATATTATTAGAAGAAGGAAAATACCTACATAAAATTTCTTGTTGAATGAAATTTTAGACAAAGCGTATAGAACATTAAGCATTTGAGCGGTGAAATTTAGTAATCGATAGCAAGTTAGTATCTTTAATTTGATTATAAAAACGCTCTGTTTGTACAATCAAAAAACTTATTGTGTATTATTTTAATTACATTGATTACGGGTCAAGTAAAACGTTTAAGTTTGGGTAAATCTAATCATTTAATCTCTTACAATGAATAAACGCCTTTTCTCAATTGCGATTATATTCGCAATATTTAGCATTATAATATCTTGCAGGAAAGATATAAAGACATTTCTCAACGACAGCAACGTAAGCAAGGAAAGCCTAGAGAACGCAAAAATATTTTTTACACAGCAAACCGCCCTTACTGTTGCCCAATACCAAAAATTTATTGCGGAGTCGAACAACCATATGAGAAAAAATGGTAAGGGAGTTCCGTTCTACAAAGTAGCACCCATTTGGAAAGATGCATTGGAAGTAAAAGCTGCCGATGGTGCTGAATTTATTTTAGTTCCTACCAAAGAAAATAAAATTCTGAATAAAGATTTTGTCATCAGGCGGATATTTATTTTTGGAAAGAAGAATGGTGTTATAAACCGAGGTGAGATTGTTGAGTTTGTCGGAAATCCCAATGAGCTGAATTCCAATTTTGATCTCATTGCCGCTAATTATAATACAGGAAAAGTCGGGAGTTTTACTGGGGCGATAATGCGCTACGACTTAAACTATTTTCCAATTGACAATCAGGTTTATGATAAGGGCAACATCACAGGCGAGTATAGCCACTTTGATAATTTGGCAACGGCATCCACTTCGACAACCGGAACTTCAAGCTCAACTAGTAGTGATGGTGGGTATCATTGTTATGAACTCTATTGGTGTACTGGATACTATGGATATCCAGATAGTGAAAGATGCACGTTTTTGGGTTATTCGGACAGCTGTTGGGATTTTCCTTCACCTCCCTCAGGTAGCGACTCTGGTTATGGATCTGCTTCCAATATTGGCGGCGGCGGCGGCCCTGCGGGTGGGAATCAAATTTCAACCGTTCCAGCGATGTCCCCTGAAATCACAATCGCCCCGAACACTAGACCGTGTCTGGATTCTTTAAAAAATTTGGTGGTAACTGCTTCACAACTATCAATTGGAATGAGTAGTCTTTTAACCCGAGTTACTGGTAACTCATTGAAAGCACAACATGCCGTGATCTCTTTAGCGAACGCCACTAATCATACTGTTACCATTGGTGAACAATCTTACCCTTATCAAACAATTACAAATCCTGATGGCAGTACTCAGGTGGAAGAATTACATGGAAGAACACATCCCATAACTGGAAATATAACGTTGAACTCTGTTATGATGAATGAGGCCTCAGACTTAGCAATTGCGGCTACATTAATTCACGAAACGATGCATTCATATTTTATATGGGGAGCCAACAACTTAACGGGTGAGGATATGATGGCTTTTAGGGATTTAAATCGTTATTTGTTTGATAGTGAAACATACGATCCATTGCCATATAACTATCCGCAACTTTCCACGTTACAGCATATGCAAATGGCAGAAACTTATGTAAACTCGATGGCTGTTTTATTGAAGGACGTTGCGTTTTTGAAAGGGATTACAACCTCACCAGACCCTTCAATTACATTCGAACAATACTGCAGGGACGTTTTTTGGGGAAGCTTACAGCAAACATCAGATTTAACGCCATCTAACCCCACTAGATCAACAAATAATTCAAAAAAAGAATATAAGAACCTATCTGGTTCGACAGGGAAAAAAGGATGCTTACCATTACCAGGATGAGGAAATTAGCTTTTGTTTATTTATTGGCGCTAGTCTCGTGCAGTATACATGCGCAGAGAATCCAAATTTCTAAGGAGGAACTTCCTCTCTATGATTTGGCTTTGGCTAGACTTACTAAAATGCCGAAATCCAAATATCCAGAAAATATATGGGTAGGGGATCAATTATTGATGCCATTAAAGAATTATGTTGATGAAATGTCTACGAATTCAAAGCCCGATTCTTTAACAATGTTGTTGGACAAGGAATGGTCATACTTAAGGATAATAAATTTAAAAAATTTAAGTCCGGGTTGGCAAAAAGTCTCCACCAAAGAATTTAAGAGCAAAAAGAAGGATGCGCCAAATAACTATTCGACGGAACAGGATTTATTTAGCCCAGTAGTATATTCAGGAAATGGTAATTTGGCATTTTTTGTCTATAGATTTACTAGAAAGAACGTGGCACAATACACCGTCTTTTATTTCTTTAGAAAGAAAAATGGTTCTTGGAATTTAGAAGCACAACAAGTTCCTTTTATTGAATGATATCCGTGCCACATTTATGTTTTCCTACAATAAGAAAACTTGGTTGTTTTTAAAATTGTATTCAGGTCCAATTTAACAGAATGCATATATGAGGTCAAAAATTAATTCATGTTTTCAAAGAAAAAACTTAATGCCCTTTATGATTTAATATGAAATAATCTAGAACGTTAGAAAATATTTCAAAATTCATGGTTTTGCTAGCTGTGAAACCGTTTATTGGTACAATTTTAAAGGGGGTGGTTCATTTCCAGCCCATTCATCTCGCGACAAAAGCCTTAACTAAAAAAGTTGAGGCTTTTGTTGCTTTTCCGTCATTTCCGGCGAAATGGCTGCCCGGTAGCCAAATATTCAATTACTTACTAAACCTGATCTTTTTCCGGTATGCTTTTTTAATTTCAATCATAATTACGCCGTTCGCGGCTTTTGAGCCGTACAGTGCGGTGGAAGCCGCCCCCTTTAATATTTCGATTTTTTCGATCCAGTCAGGAGATATTTCGCTCATTTTCGAAGCCTCGATTGTGCAACTTTTTCTGCCCGCTAAAACAAGGTAAAGTGGTTCACTATTCGGCGATATTGTGGTTATACCGCCCAGCATAATCCTGCGTTCAACAAATAATTTAACCACCATGTTGTTATTAAGGTAGGTTTCAACGTTCGAGTAACCTTGTAATTTAAATACGAATTTAGATAAGGTATCGCCATCAGCTATGTTAAGCGAAAACCTGCCGGTAGAGTCAGTTATCGCCACCACATTTTCTTCTCCCATCCGTTTTACTTTTACCCCAACAAGGCCCTTGCCGCTCAGCTCGTCAACTACCGTTCCCGTGAAAGTGATATTTAACGGAGGTAGGGAATCCGAAAATTCAGTAGCAGGTAAAGCAGGTTTGTTTTGCCAACCATCTTGCACGAGTGCAGGTTTTAATTGTTGTGCCTGTGCAGGGTTAATCACCAAAGCACCCAGCGCCAGCGGCATCAGCCAGTTCCAGTTTATTTTTGTTGGCGGCAGTACCAGATTCCGGTTAAGCTGACTGGCCAGTAACCTTCCGCAAACATTTTCGTTTTTATGCTTAAAAAATTGAATTAATTCCTTGTCCGATTTATGGGTAAGATCCACAATGTTTTTTTCACAGCGGTCGCAATAGTGCATGCCATCGGGGCGCTCAATATCACTCCATTGCTTTGTACAGGGGTTGGTAAGTATCAGTTGCAGGTTTTTCATCGTTATTTTTTTAAAGGATGCAACCTGTATGGCGATTCCATATTTTGTTTGATATTTTTTTTTTTTTGGCTGGCAGCCGGGCTTTACGCTCATACGCCTGCAGGCCTTAGGCGCATGGCCGGTATCCGCTGCAATCCCTGCCAGAGGATTGTTTAAGAGTTTATATAACCTTTGCCCTTCTTACCCTGCATTTCTGATTTGGTTTGGATTAACTAACTTTGGTTTTCAATGTCTGCAGCCTTTCAATACCACGCTATTAAGCCAGAAACCGAACTTTCTGCATTTGTAGAAAGTATAGGCATGTTTGGCAACTTTTCTCAAACAGAGAAAGAACTGGTAGTATTACCTGATGGGCGGATTGACCTGTTTTTTATGTTTACTGGCGATGGTGCTTTTCAGGTGCTGCTGATGGGGCTCGAAACAGGTTCCGATAGGCGTGTGGTACCCGCGGGCATGTATGCTTATGCGGTTAGCTTTACTCCACTTGGGTTAGAATATATCCTGGATACAACCATCGCTGATATCCTGAACTCGGCAAGAGGCTTACCGGCCAACTTTTGGGATAACCAGTCAGAGTGGTTCGAAAATCTGGAAACCTTTAACCGCTATGCTACGCAAAAAATCCATTCCTTGCTGCTGAAGAAGGTAGATGAGCGAAAACGTAAACTTTTTGAGCTGATTTATGCATCAAAAGGTGAGCTGAGTGTAAACGACCTGGCCAACCGCATTGGCTGGAGCAGCAGGCAGATTAACCGCTATTTCAATGCACAGTTTGGCCTGTCGCTTAAAGCTTATTGCGATATATTGCGTTTCCGGAAATCTTTAGAACACATTGCCGTAGGTAAACTTTTTCCCGAACTCGATTTTACAGACCAGAGCCATTTTATTAAGGAAATTAAAAAGTACGCCGGAGTGCTGCCTAAAGAACTTTCTAAAAACAAAAACGACCGATTTATACTGTTATCGGTACTCAAGCAGCGGTAATTTTGTTCATTAAATTACCGAATATGAAATTAGAAAATAAACAGATCGCCATCATAGGCGGAGGCCCCGGCGGCTTAACATTGGCGCGCTTACTCCAGTTGCAAGGAGTAAATGTAAAAGTATACGAACGAGATAGCAACCCTGATGCCCGGGTACAAGGATCTCCTTTAGATTTACATGAAGAATCAGGATTGGCTGCACTTAGAAAAGCCGGACTTTTAACCGTTTTTAAGGCCAGTTTTATGCCTGGCGCAGATAGAAAGCAGATTATGGATGAGCAATCCGGGGTGTTTTTTAGCGACCACGAAGACAAGCTGGAAGAAAATTTTGGCCATGAGCACTTTCGTCCCGAGATTGACAGAGGTGTGCTGAGGCAAATCCTTTTGCAATCGTTAAATATCGGTGTGGTGGTTTGGGGAAAGCAGTTTGTGACTATGGAAGAGGCAAACGATGGGTGGAACATTACTTTTGCGGATGGATCAATAGCTTATGCAGATCTGGTAATCGCTGCCGATGGCGCAAATTCGAAGGTGCGGCCATACCTTACCGATATTAAACCTTTTTATACCGGTATTACCATGCTGGAAGGAAATATACCCGGTGCAGAAAAGCATGCTCCTAAAATAAACACACTGTTAAAAGGCGGAAAGATTATGGCCTTTGGCGCAAATGAGAATCTTTTGCTTGGCCAAAAAGCCGATGGTGAGATTGGTTTTTATGCCAGTTTTAAAACAGATCTGGATTGGGCTTATGGAAATAACCCCGATTTTAGCGATCGCGCGCAGCTTTTAACCTGGTTTAGTGAAAAGTACAGCAAATGGTTGGGTGATTGGCAGGAACTCTTTGAGCAAGCTGAATTGCCCATGGTGCCACGCCCTATTTATTGCATGCCATTGGATCAGGATTGGAAAGCGAAACCTAATCTCACTTTGATTGGTGATGCCGCCCACGTAATGCCACCCTTTGCCGGCGAAGGTGTTAACATGGCGATGCAGGATGCACTCGAACTGAGCGAATGCTTGCAATCGGAGAAATACCATAGCATACTTCAGGCGATTGAAAGTTACGAACACCAGATGCGCACGCGGGCCGGTGCTGCTGCAAAAGAATCGCTTGATAATGGCGAACTCATGCACTCCGAAGGTTCATTGCAAGCCATGATCGAATTGTTTAGCTCACATGCTGATCAATGAGGGGGAAGGGAATAAATTCGTTTAGTTAATAAAACGATTTAGTTTAGCTTAAAAATTAGTATCTTGTTCACCATACCAAATAGGAGCTATAATTGTTATGAAAAAAACGAGTTTACCCATTTACCTGTTCGTATTTGCGCTGATGCAGGTAATGTTTAGCAACACCGTTACTGCACAGGTGGCTAAGCTGCCAACCAAGTGGACAGCAGAAGCCATACGTAATTTAAATCCCTTTCCCGAATATCCGCGCCCTCAGCTGGTACGTGGCGAATGGCAATCGCTTAACGGTAAATGGGACTATATTGGTGGAAAAGAAAAAATGAATGCCCTTGATCCGAAAACACCTTTGGATTTTAAAGGCAATACCCAACAAATCCTCGTGCCTTATTGTCCCGAATCGGTTATTTCGGGCATTGAGCGTAAACAGGAAATTAATATGTGGTACCGCAGAAAGTTCGAAATCCCGAAAGGCTGGAGCGGCAAAAATGTACTGGTTAATTTTGAAGCGGTAGATTATCAGGCTACCATATTTGTAAACGGGAAAAAAGCAGGATCACATGCAGGCGGGTATGATGGCTTTTCTTTAGATATCACAGCCTTACTAAAAGGAGGTGTTAACGAAATCATTGTTGCCGCCTACGATCCTAACGATGGCCGCACACCTTCCGGAAAGAATGGTCCGCGTGGCGATTATACTTTTAGTTCGGGCATTTGGCAGAGTGTATGGCTGGAACCGGTTAATCAAACACACATCAATAATATCAGGCTGTTGCCCGATCTGGAAAATAACAGGCTCCAGATAACTGTTGATGCCTTATCATCAGAAGTATCGGCAGTGGCATTCGATGGGAACAAAGCAGTTGCACAGGCACAGGGCAGCGCAGGCAAAACTTTTTACCTGCCCATTTCAAAGCCAAAATTATGGTCGCCTGATGATCCTTTTTTATATGATTTAAAAATCACTTTAAAAGCTGGCAACGGAAAAGTTATCGATGAGGTAAGCAGTTATTTTGGAATGCGGGATATCAAACTCGGAAAGGTTTCGGGGGTGGTACGTCCGCTGTTGAATGGAAAATTTGAGATGCAGGTTGGTTTGCTCGATCAGGGGTATTGGCCCGATGGCATTTTAACTGCCCCAACAGATGAAGCGCTTAAATCAGATATCGAATTTACAAAGAAAGCAGGCTTTAATCTGATCCGCAAGCACATGAAAACGGAACCCAAACGCTTTTATTACTGGGCTGATAAAATGGGGGTGTTGCTTTGGCAGGATATGCCGGCAATCTGGTACCAGCATGAAGATACGGCAAAGGTACGTACGGCTTTCCGCAAAGAACTAAAGGCCATTATGGATGAGCATTACAATTCGCCATCTGTTATTGCCTGGGTACCTTTTAACGAAAACTGGGGTGCTTTCGATGTGCCGGAAATTACAGATTGGGTAAAAAAATACGACCCATCCAGGTTGGTTAACGGAAACTCTGGTTTTAACAATAATCCGGGCTACCAGAAAGCTGCCGGCGACCCGGGTAATGGCGATTTTGTAGATACCCATATTTATGTTGGTCCGTATGGTGCTTCAACGCCCGATAATAAGCGTGCCGCCTCGCTTGGTGAGTATGGTGGTGTTGGCCTTTTTGTAAGGGGACACATGTGGCCGGTAGAAAATAATGCCTATGCTTACGAAGCTACCAGCGCAGCACTAACCGACCGGTATGTTTTAATGATGAACCAGGTGGAGCAATTGATGAAATATAAAGGCCTGAGTGTTTCGGTGTATACGCAAACAACCGATGTTGAGCACGAAGTAAATGGATTGCTAACTTATGATAGGGCCGTTGAAAAAATGGACGTTAAACAGGTTAGCGAAATTAACAAAATCATTATTGCAGAAGGCAAGAAGTTAAATGTGCAATAGGGAGTAAATATAAAACCAATGTTATTGCCTTGCTTTGGCGAGGTAATAACATTGGTTCTGGTTATTTATTTACAGTATAATTCAGTTCAACTACACCATTGGTAAACTGCTGTGTAGCCAATAAATTTAGTTTCACTCTATCCTTTATATCTTTAAATAGCGGGATGCCTTGTCCAAGAATAATTGGATTCACAAATAACCAAAAACCATCAATCAGGTTTTCCTGAATGAGCGAATGGGTTGCTGTAGGGCTGCCAAAAAGTAATATCTCTGTGCCTTCCTGCTGCTTGATTTTATTTATGTGCGCTGCAAGGTTATTGCTGATGATTGTTGTACCAGTCAAATCGGCTTCTTGCAATGTTTCAGATATCACGAGTTTATGTGCCTTTTTATACCAGGCCGAATGTTCAATGTCGTGTTTACTCGCATCGGGCCCATCTGCTGCAGTAGGCCAGTAACCTTCCATCATCTCGTAAGTTACCCGTCCATATAAGGCGGTGTCAGTTCCGCCGATTCGCTTACCCACATGGTCAAAAAGTTCTTCATCCACTGTAATCCAGTTCATTTCGCCATTCGGCCCTGCAACAAAACCATCAAGTGATATATGCATAAAAGAAATTATTTTTCTCATACTATTCTTATTTAAGTTTTCTTCAAAGCTGTCTACAGCCTTGTTAAGGTAAATGTTTTCTTCGTTTATTTCTAAATCAAAAATAACAAGCTGTATTCAAATGATAAGGGTTATTTAAGACAAAATAAAGGCATTATTTACACTTTTAGGGGAGAATAATACTTTTTAAAATGACCCCAATCATTTTATTTCGCTGCCATTCATCTGAACTTTGTTTGCAAGCCCGGGATTGATTTAGCGTTTAATGAAATCTGAAAAGAGCAGTTAATTCCGGGACGAAATCACATCAATAAAAAATATTATGCTAGGGGATTTAAATAAAGGGCAAATGATTGCCTTGCTCGAAAGCCAGGTAATTGGCAGGTTGGCTTGCCACAGCGAAGGGGAAACGTATGTTGTTCCCATTAATTATGTGTACCGAAACAATGCCATTTACGCCCACTCTGGGCCCGGGAAAAAGATAAATATGTTACGCAGCAACGGTGAGGTGTGTTTTCAGGTTGACCAGATTAAAGATACTTTTAGCTGGAAGAGCGTGGTGCTTTGGGGAACTTTTGAAGAATTGGTAGGAGAAGAAAGGCAGCAGGCGATGCAGGGAATCATCCACAGGATTATGCCGCTGACATACCGGCCTTCGCAAGAAGTTTCGCATGGTATTGATAGCGAAGCACATCAGCAAATCATTGTGTACAAGATCAACATTAAAGAGGGGACTGGAAGGTTTGAGGAGCATGGAGAAATGTAGTGGCCTGCCCTGGTAGCTTTTAATCATTTCGGCCATAATTAGCTTAATTGATCAATAATTACATTTCTACAGTTCATTATGGTACTAATTTTAAAAGGAGGTTCTGATTCCTGTTGTACTAAAACCGAGGTGAAGCAGAAGGTAACTGTTTTTTCATGTCTGAACGGTATAAAACACAAACATTTATCGCACTGCTGATCAAAAACAGCACATATAAAATAGTTTAAAATTACACAATCGATTGTATAGTACTGCACAATCGATTGTGTGGTTTTTGCATAGATTTAGCCCTTATTCTGCTTCGATTTTTGCAGTTTATTTTATTTAGTTTCGGTCTTTTTGAAATAGAAAAGCGAATAATTTTATGCGAAAATTTACCTGTTTATTTTTGTTTTTGAGCCCATTAGGTCTTTTGGCACAGTCTTTTACTTCGGTACAGGAACTAGTAAAGCGAAGAACACCCTGGTTATCCAATCAGGTTGTTTTTAAACCACTAAAAAGTGGTCAGAATGATGTGTTTGAATTGAAAAGTATAGGCAACAAAGTTGTGATCAGTGCCTCGGGCGCCAATGCTGCGGCAGTTGGCTTAAATTGGTATTTAAAATACTATTGTAACCGCTCCATGTCGCACATGGGCGATAACCTGTCGGCTGTATATCCAATTCCAAAGGTGAAGGAGCTAGTACGGGTTGAGGCTCCGGCTAAATATCGCTATGCCTTAAACTATTGCACCTATAACTATACCATGAGCTTTTACGATTGGAAAGATTGGGAACATGAGCTGGATTGGATGGCTTTAAATGGCGTTAACCTAATGCTTACGGTAAATGGTATGGAATCGGTATGGCAGAAAACGTTGCAGCAGATTGGCTATTCTGAAAAGGAAATTAACGACTTTCTGGTCGGGCCTGCCTATACCGCATGGTGGTTGATGGGAAATATACAGGGCTGGGGAGGCCCGATGCCGCAAAGTCAGATCGATGGCCGTAAAGCTTTGCAACAAAAAATGATCGCCCGGATGAAAGATTTGGGTATATCGCCGGTTTTGCAAGGGTTTTATGGCATGGTTCCAGCCTCCTTAAAAGATAAAACTAAAGCAGAGATTATTGACCAGAAAACCTGGGGCGCATTTAAGCGGCCTGATATTCTCGTTCCTGGCCGTCCTGATTTCTCCAGAATTGCGGAGATATATTACAGTGAAATACGCAAAGCATACGGAAAGGATATTCGGTTTTTTGCCGGCGATCCTTTTCATGAAGGGGGCATTACCGAAGGGATTGATTTAAAGGCAGCCGGAAAATCGATTCAACAGGAAATGCAAAAGAGTTTCCCCGGATCAACATGGGTGCTACAGGGGTGGCAGGATAATCCAAAGCAGCAAATGCTTGATGGACTCGATAAATCGCATGTACTGGTGCAGGAACTGTTTGGCGAGTTTACCAATAACTGGGAGAAAAGAAAGGGCTACGATGCTACACCATTTATTTGGGGTGTGGTGAACAATTTTGGCGAAAGGCCAGGTTTGTACGGCAAATTACAGCGTTTTGCAGATGAAATAAACCGGATACGCAAAGGTCCATATCAGGATGTTTTATCTGGAGTAGGAATTATGCCTGAGGGGCTTGATAACAACCCTCCGGTGTACGACTTGATGCTTGAATTGGGCTGGCGTAAAGAACATGTTGATGTTAAAGATTGGTTGGTTGGCTACGCTAAGTATCGCTATGGAAAATCAGATGCACACATTAACCAAGCCTGGCAGGGTTTTTTAGAAACGATTTATGAAAGCATACCCGGTTATCAGGAAGGTGCCAGCGAATCGGTTTTCTGTATTCGCCCGGCGCTTGATACAAAAGCTGTTTCGCACTGGGGTACACGTGTAAGAACTTATGATCTGGCGAAATTTAAGCAGGCCGCGCATGAATTTGCAAAAGCAGCGCCAGCATTTAAAAAATCTGATACCTATCAGATTGATCTGATTAACATTTTAAGGCAAGTGCTGGCCAATGATGGAGAACAGGTTTTTCAGGCGATGGTTAAAGCTTATAACGAAAAAAATAGCCAACAGTTTAGCCAGGCATCTGCGCGGTTTCTGGAGATGATCCGTTTAACAGATGATCTCTTAAATGCACATCCGTATTATCAGTTAAATACTTATAAAAATCAGGCTTTAAAGCTCGGGAAAACTGCGGAAGAGAAGAAAGAGAACATCCGCAATGCCATGATGCTGATTACCTATTGGGGAGAAAATATCCCTGCAGAGGACAATCTGCACGATTATGCCTATAAGGAGTGGGGCGGGCTAATGAAAGATTATTACCTGGCCAGATGGGAGCTGTATATCAATTATTTACAGCACGACCTTGATGGTGAAAAAATGCAGGCTCCCGACTTTTTCAGCTGGGAGCGTGCATGGGTTGAGCAAAATATGGAACTCAAAGCGGCAAAAGTAGTTAAGCCTTTATCTGAGGTAGTTGCTGAAATTCTAAAATTGAAAACAACTGTTCAATAACCCGGTAAGAGTCTTTAACCATATTCCTGTTGTCTAAAATGGCAACAGGGATATTGTACCTTTTTAGCTGATCGATCTGCTCTGAAGGTAATTTAGGTTTATCGAGGGCAATCAGAATTCCATCTACCCTCAGGTTCATCATGTTTTCGAGTATTTTTCTTTCCTGCTCGGGTTTGTTAAAAGATTGGCCAAAAATCACATTATAATTTCTGTTGTGCGAATAACGCTCAATTTTACTCAATATCGCACAGTGAAAAGGTTCGGCAATATCTGGCAAAACAACGCCAATGGTAGAAGTTTTTCCCTGTTTAAGGAAAATTGCATTCTGATTGGGATGGTAGTTCAGCTCAGCTGCAATTTTATTTACCCTCATAGTCGTTACCAGGCCTATGCTTGGATGTCCTCTGAGCGCTCTTGAAACTGTAGAAGGATCGATTTTGAGTCGCCTGGCTATATCTTTGATTGTAGGGATTTTTTCCATTTTTTTAGGCTGTTGGAGTTAAAAACTGGACTGACGATTTTTAAGGTAGAATGGGCATCCTGAACGCTGGTTTTTTTCCAGGTGCCAAAATCAGTAATAAGATTGCTATTGGTGCTATTCCAGATCCATTGGGGTTTTTCGCTGCTAAAGTATTGGTTGTAGTCAATAATATTATGGCTTCCGGTTGAGCTGTATTTATGGATCAGAACATCATTACCAGTGGCATAAACGCGGTTGTGTTTAATTACATTACTGTCGCAGTGTTCGGTTAGCCTGATTTCTCCTTCAATTTCTCCAAATGCGCCCAAAACACGGTTGTTCTCTACCAGGGTATTGTTTAATATCGAACAGTTTTTAGTCCCTGAAATGGTATAGTTCAGGTAATCGCCCATGTAAATACCCGTGCGGTAACAGTGGTAAACGAGGTTGTTCCTCACTGTCGTAGTCCGGGTTGGGTAAATATTGCTTTCACTTATCAGGCCAATTCCCCGGTCGCTTTCGTACACTACATTTCTTTCAATCAGTGTATTGGCACCTCCGCAAACATAAATAGAGATGGCGCCATAACGATCTGGTCCCCATGTTTCGGGTGTTTTGGTCATGCTGTTGTGGTGAAAAATATTGTCGCTAATCACGCCATTTCGGGCATAATTGGTAGCTACTGCACCACGCGGGTTAAGGCCATCGCCACCGGCAACAATAACTCCAATGTTCTCGGTATCATATACTTTATTTCTGCTAAAAATGAAATTTTCAATATTTCCGGCAAGGGTTACATTTTCACTTGTTCCGGTTTGGGTGTCGTGAACGGTGCAATCAGTAATCGATAAGTTTGATAGGGGTGTTTTACCGCTTCCAATGGCAAGTATGGCATGCCCACTTCTGCCCTGGGCAAGTGTAGTGGTGTTTTTGATGCTGTAAATATTACAGTTTTTAATGGCAATATGCTGCCCGCTGCCATAAATTGCAATGCCCTGAGGGTCGGTGTTAACCTTATCACTGTGCAGGTTGCAAATATCAAAACCATCCAGGGTTATCCAGCTCATGTTGCTCAGGGTAACCAATGCCTGCCATCCGCTAACCGCGATTTTGCTGCCATCAATAATTGCTTTTTCTTTAGGGTAATTTTTAAGTGTGATTGGTTTACCTGGCTCACCCGATCTGAGAAATTTTACTTCCTGGTAATAAGTACCACCTCTAACAATGACCTGATCTCCAGGTAGGGCTTTAATTAAAGCCGTATTAATGGTTTGAAATGGAGTTTGAATGTTTCCATTGTTGCTATCAGAGCCACTAACAGATACGTAATATTTATGGGGTTTTGTGTTACTTTGAAGTGTATCGGCGAATGTATAGGTAGCGCAAACTAATTGCTGCGCTACCAATACAAGGCCTAAAAAACAGTAGGCTTTCATGTAATGTTGAATCTGGGTCCTTAATTAAACTATTCCGAAACGATCTTTCTGATTCTGTTGTTGTTTTTATCGAGCACATAAACGGTTCCGTTTTTATCAACGGCAACCCCTCCAGGTGCGCTAAAAGAAGCCTGCGTGCCAAATCCGTCTGTATATCCTGCCACATTACTTCCGGCAAAGGTGCTCACCTGGTAGGTTAAGGCCTGGATGAAACGTATACTTTGATCCGGATTGCTAGTGCTTCCGCCTCCGGTTCCGTTACCGGCAAGGTAAATATTATCGTTACTGTCTATAGCAATACCCCATGGATAGGCAAATTGTGCCGCGCTGGCAGCTCCGTTTATATAACCTATTTTATCCTGCTGACCGGCAACAACGCTTCCTTGCCAGGTACCTGCAGTAAACTTTCTAACCAGCTGATCGCCATGGGCAGATACAAATAAATTACCCGCTTTATCAAATTTAATTCCTGCCGGATAATTGAGCCCCGTGATAACTTCTTTTGAGCCGCCCTGAGCGTCGATTTGATAAACGCTTCCGGGACTGGCGCAGGTTGCATAAAATAATTTACCGCTGCTGGCATCAAAAGCAATGCTCCAGGGGGCCTGACTACCAAAACCCAAGGTTTTGGCTTGTCCATCCGGGCTAATCATTCTAATGTCCCAATTACCCGGATCTGCACTGTATACGTTGCCACTGCCATCAATAGCGAGGTCGTAAGGCAGTGAAAAATTTGCTGCGGTGCCCTTGCCATCTGTGTAACCCGAAACAGCCGGGTTACCTGCCAGGGTAGTTACATTTCCTTCCGGATCGATTTTACGGATACAATGGTTACCAGGATCAGCTACATAAACATTTAGCTGATTGTCTACCACGATGCCCGAACTTCTGTACCAGTTTTGACCAGCAAAATTAAACGAAGCATCAGTACCTTTACCATTGGCAAAACCAGCGTTACCCGAGCCGGCAAGGGTGGTTACTGTTCGGGTATATTCGTAATTAAACAGGCTTATACTTAATACTTCCTGGTTTTCTATCTTCACTTTTATGGGGCCTGATTTTGATTTTTTAGGCACCACAACCATAATTTGTGTCGCGCTGGCTCCGATTACTTTAAGCGGTAAATCATTTAAAAGCACCGAGATTTTAGAAAGGTCGGCAGTGAAATTGGTGCCGGTAATAAGCACCTCCGTACCTCCACCGCCTTTTTTAGGGATAAAATCTGAAATGGTAACCGGCGTGGCAGGATCATAGTTACCTGTTTTATCTTTCTTGCAGCCTGCTAAAAGCAGCAGCATGCAGATTGTGCAGCCCAAAAGGTATGGGCATTCTATAATATTGTTGATGAATCTTTTCATGGAATGCTTTTTTAATACATAATAATGCCTGGTTTACCAGCCTGGGTTTTGCACCAAAGCCCGGTCACGGTCAAGCTGGTATTGAGAAATTGGAAACAGGTACATTTTATTCTCCCAGGCTCTTTTTTGAAACAAGGTGCGTTTGTAAAAAGAAGTAAAGGCAAATCCCTGTCCGCCATCATCTTCATTCACGTTCATGGTATAAATAGTTTGATTTTCCGGAGCCCCAAGTAAAAGTCTTCTGATGAGTGTATAATACCTGTCGCCTTCAAAGCATAACTCTACCTGTCTTTCTCTTAAAATGTACTTTCTCATCAGCTCTTTATTGCCAACAGCAGCAGGGTAGACGGTTTCAATCCCAGGCAGGCCGGCTCTGTTTCTTACCAGGTTTAGCGTTTGTACAATCTCAGGATTGGAAGGATCGTATTCATTTAAAGCCTCTGCATAATTGAGCAGAATCTCTGCATAGCGTAAAATGATAAAGGGCCTGTAATTGGTTACATCTTGCCTGATGTTATCGGCAGGGCTTATATTTTTCAGAAAATTGTATCCGGTAATGTTATTGGTAATCCCTGTGGCTTTGGCGCCTGCTTTACCCGAATAGTAAAACTCGATGCGGCCGGTACCATCAATATTGCCGGCTGATGAATAATAATTTTTATCATCAACGGTAGGGGCAGGCAACACCGGGCGACCATTGTATTGGATATAAGCGTAAAAACGCGGTTCCCTGTTGGCATACATGTTCCATTGCCCTTTTTTATGCCCCCAGCTCTCAGCACCGCTGTTATCTGCAAAACCGGTTTCCTTGTATTGCGATAGCGGATCATCGATGGTGCGGCCGTTATTCATGCAAAAGGCATCCACAATATTTTGAGTTGCATTGTAAACATTAATCCCGCCCGGGTTAGGCGACGATGCTTTGGTATATCCCCAATAATTCCATGAATTTCTGGAGAAAAGAATCTCCCGGTTCCAGTTGGCTAAAAACAGATCGCGAACAGAGAAATAAGGGTCAAACCTGCTACCGCCGTTATCCAGATTGGTAAACAGTTGAAAAGCATTGAGGTTCGTCACTGCTTTTGCAGCATCAGCAGCCATTTTCCATTTGTTGGCATCGTACGAGCTGGGTGCCAGGGCGGTTCCATCCTGATTTTTTAGCGAAGCAAAGGCAGGGTTTCCATTCCAAAGCGGACTTGCGGCCCAAAGCGCTAGTTGCGATTTAACTGCCAGGCAGGTACCTTTTGAAGGACGGCCATAATCGCTTGAAGAAGCCCAGTTTACCGGCAAATTAACGGCAGCTTCGTCCATTAACTGGTTTACGTAGTCTTTACACTGATCAAAAGTATTTCTTGGATACTTATTAAAATCGTCGTTTAAAGCAAGTGCACTGGTTAATTTAACTACCGGCCCGTATTGTTTAATGAGCTGCCAGTAAAACCAGCCCCTTAAAAATTTCGATTCTGCCTTGTATTGCGTTTTTAAAGCAGTACTTAGTTGCGATTCAGGTACTTTATCAACGTTGGCCTCGAAAATAAAAGACGAGCGGATGCCGGTATAATAATTGTCCCAATGGTCGTAATAGGCATTTACAGAGCTCCAGTTGCCGGCAACCATTTGCCTTACGTTGGTACCTGGAATAGAAACTGAGGCTTCATCGCTTATGCCAATGTGGGGATAGTCGATTTCGAGCACAGCGCCGTAAATGTTGTAGAGATAAGATTCTGCATTTGCCCTGTTGCTCCAAAGGATTTCTGAAGTGAGTAGGTTATCTGGTTTCTCGTCCAGATGCTTGCATGCCGGTAAGATACAGGTTAAAAACAACGATCCTGCGGCAATAATGAATGTATGTATACTTTTCATCAGCATATTTTTAATATAATAATTGATCAATACGTCTAGTTAAAGGGTTGCTTTCAGCCCCAGTGCAAATGTTCTTAAAGGCGGATAGCCTGCGCCATTGGCCCCAAGTTCCGGATCCCATAGTTTAAATTTGGAGAAGGTGAGCAGGTTCTGGCCGGAGAGATAAAAATACACCGACTTTATTGCCGTTTTGGTGAGCAAAGCATCTGAAATCCTGTAGCCTAAAGTGGCTTGTTTTAAGCGCACGAAACTGCCATCTTTAGACCACCAGGTGCTGGGCTGATAGTTGTTACTGTTCTGATTGGAAATGCCTAATCGGGGATAATATGCATCCTGACGCGCATTATTAACTGTCCATCTGTCTTCAAGATTGGCCAGCATACCCGAAGGATATTGCCCCATACCCGTAAAAGGTACGATTCCCGCCCCCTGTGCACCATCGCCGGTTACAGCCGAACCATTGGCCATAAAAGTTACATCGGCAATGCCTTGAAAGAAAAGCGAAAGGTCTACACCTTTGTAACCTACCGTAAAACCTGCGCCGTATAGGATGGTTGGAACATCTGATTTACCCGTATACACCTTATCGAAACTGTTAACCACCCCATCACCATTTACATCAGTGTACTTAATGTCGCCTGGTTTTAGATTTGCCCCAAACTGGCTGGGACTTTTAGCAATTTGTTCAGTCGAGGTAAATAGCCCTTCAGCAATATACATCAGGTTATCACCTAATTTTTGCCCTGTGGCCTGCTGGTAAGCATATTGCTGCTTAGGCTCATCGCGTTCAACTATTTTATTGTTGTTATAGGTGAAATTTCCATACAAACGAAGCGATACATTGCCCATTTTATCGGTATATTCCATATTGGCATCAACGCCCTGGTTGTTCATTTCGCCCAAATTGGCGAATACGGTACCGGTTACACCCAGTATGCCTGAAAGCGAGCTACGGGCAATGAGAATGTTTTTTCTTCTTTCTTTATATAAATCCACAGTAATACTCAGTTTATTGAGTAAACCGATTTCTATCCCTAAATTGTCTTTGGTGGCTTTTTCCCAGGTCAGGTTTTCTACGCCAAAAACGGTTTCGGTAATGCCATTAAAAATGGTACCGTTAAAACCTAAGCCTATCGATCGGCCAGACCCATATTGCCCCAGGTAGGGGAATCTTTTTACATTACCACTAAAACCAATCTGATCATTGCCTACAACTCCGTGTGATCCTCTGATTTTTAACAGGTTAAACGTGGCAGAGAGGTTTTTGAAGAATGGTTCTTTAGAAATTACCCAGCCGGCAGAAACTGAAGGGAAAAAACCAAACCTTTTGCCGGGCTCAAAGTTTTCAGATCCGGTATAACCGGCATCAAATTCGAGCATATAACGGTCTGCATAATCATAAGTGACCCTTACTGCCATACCCTGGTTTTTGTAGGGGATAGATGAAATTACATCTCCGGCAGAGCTAACCACCCTCGAACGCATATTGTATAAAAATAACCCACCAAAATGATGGCTGCCAAACCTGCGGTCGTAAGTAACATTGGTTTCCAGATACATCTTTTTCTCTGCGGCTGAGGATTGTGAGTAACCCAGAAACTGTTCTCCAACCCTTGATTGGTTCAGGATCAGGTTGCCATCAGCGTCTCTTCCGCTGGCTAAGAAAAGGTTGTTCCTTCCTGTACGCCTGTTGTCGTTTTCGCTGTACGAATCAAAAGAGAACCTGGCCATGGCACTCAGTCCCGGTGTTAGTTTATCTAATTTCTGATTGATGGAGAAAATAGATTGTATAGTGGGTCTGAATTCGGTTGAGTAACCCGAGTTCTGGATTTCGTTGAGCGGATTACTTCCGCCATTGTTAAACGGACCAGCCCACGAGCCATCCGGATATTGTATTGGAAAAGCAATAGGTGGCGTGAGGTATGCATTGTACCAGATTTTGCTTGCCGATAAACCCGGGTACCTGCTGCTCACCAGCATGGCATCCAGGTTCATTGATAGTAGGGTGGTGGCGCTTAAATCGATATCCAGGTTAGTTCTGAAATCATACCTTTTAAAGTTTAAATTCGGGCTATAGTCGTTTTGTTTGGTTACCTTATAACTGCCATCCTGATTGTAAAAAGAGGCCGAAACGTAATACCTTACACTTTGAGAACCCCCGCTTACATTTAAATTCGAATTGAAGCCCGGAGCCCAGTCTTTATATGTTGATTTGATCCAGTTTACATTAGGGTAGAGGTAGGGATCTAAACCGCTTGCGGTTTTCTGAATAATTTCTTCTGAGTAAACAGGTTGATTGCCATCGTTAATATTGGCTTCATTGTAAAGGCGCATCCACGAAACGCCATCGAGCATTTTTGGCGTTTTAGTAAGGCCAGACATTGAGGCTTCGGTTTTGATCGAAATTTGTGGTTTACCTGCAGTTCCCCGTTTGGTAGTGATGATTAAAACGCCGTTGGCTCCTCTGGCACCGTACACGGCGGTGGCCGAAGCATCTTTAAGTAACGATATGCTTTGGATATCCTCCGGATCAATGTTGTTGTAAGAGCCACCAAAAGAGCTGTTTACATCATCTCGCTGTACGCCATCGATAATAATCAGCGGTTCGGTATTGCCGGTAAAGGTACCAATCCCCCTGATGGTGAAAGAGGCGTTATCGTAACCCGGTTCGCCGCTTCGCTGCATAGAGATAATTCCCGCTACTTTACCTGCTAACGAATTGGAAAGCGAGCGGTTAGGGGTTTGCATATCGGCCATGTTAATGGTACTCACAGCCCCTGTAATGGTTACCTTTTTTTGCTTGCCATAACCTACTACCACCACATCATCAAGGGTTTTATCTTCTTCTGCCATGCTGATCATGATTTCGGTCTGATCTCCTACAAGCACTTCTTTAGTCACAAAACCCATCAGGTGTACCACCAGGATCTCATTTTTATCGGCCTTAATTTTAAAGTTTCCATCCACATCTGTAGCGGTTGCTTTTTTAGTGCCCTTAACAGTTACCGTTGCCCCCGGAATGGGGTTTCCTTTTAAATCGGTTACTTTACCGCGGATTTCCTGATCGCTGAAAATGCTGCTCAGTTTATCTATGGCTTTATCCAGAATGGAGCTTTCTTTTGGTTTAATCAGGATGGTATTGCCATCAATGAGATAGGTTAAGGGCAGGTTGTGCAGGATTTTTTTTACCGCAGTTTCCAGTTCTTCATTTTCAATGGAAATGGAAATGGGGTTGATCCCTTTGAGGACATTTCTGTCGAAGAGAAAATTATATCCACTTTGGTTGTGGATTTTTTCTAAAGCACGCTTTAATGATACCCGCTGTTCATTAAGCGTTATGCGCTGCCCGAAGGTAGCCGCACTTACCTGCATTAGCGTGAAAAGGAGCACGATGGTGGTTAGGCGCATAATCATCCATATTTTACGGATATAACAGTTTGTTATCCCGGTTTTACTGGCATAAAATCTATACATTTCTTATATTTGGTTTGTGCAGTGGCCCTTCAGGTCTAATTGTTTGGCAACTGCAGGTTTTGGTTAGTAATCTTTATTAACTGGATGCCAGGTAATTATCGGGGGTGTTTGCAGCACCCCTGGTGATTTGGCATCATGGCGAAGTAGTTATTCCATCACAATTACCCTCCTTCCTTCTATTTTAAAGTGTACGCCGCCAATGGTTTCTATCCAGCTCAGCACTTCCGATAGTTTACTTTTTCTGGATACCAATCCATCCAGAATTGGTGTTTTGCTGGTTTTTAGGCCAGGTGCATAAACAACCTCTACATTGTACCACCTTGCAACCTTACGCATGGCCGAGCGCAGGTCTTCTCCATCAAAAATGAAATTGTCGTTTTTCCAGCCCAATACTTCTTCTGTATTTACCTGGACTAAGTTTATCGCACCTGCAGCATTTATAGTGGCCTGCTGATTGGGTTTTAACAAAATGAATTTTTTATCCTGCTGATTTTTTAAACTTTGAACCTGCATGCTTCCCTCTACAAGCGTAGTTTTGCTAACCGGCTCATCTGCATAGCTGTTAATGTTAAATGAGGTACCAAGATCTTCGGCAATCTGGCCGGCAGTGATTACACGGAAAGGTTGTTTTGCATCATGCCTAACCTGAAAATAAGCCTCTCCCGTTAATTCTACCCGGCGCTCTTTGAGGCCGGCAAAGTTGGAAAGAAATTTTAGCGAAGAGGCTGCATTTAACCAAACTTGGGTACCATCAGAAAGTGTAATCTGGTACTGCCCACCATTTGGGGTCGATACAACCAATTGTTGTGCTGTTTCTCCCGAAGGGCTAACGCCACTGATGGCTGTTCCATCATTATATTCAAGCCCCGATTCATCAACCACTACGCCACCTTTCAGATTTTTTAAATCAAATTGCCGGCCATTAGCCAGGGTAACGGTTGCCTTATTACTGCCAGGGGCGATATCGTGCGCCGCTAAATTGTTGGCGGCATGCTGTTTTTGGAGGTAAATAAATACACCCGCGCTTAAAATCAGCAACAGCGATGCCGCAATCAGCAAGCCCCGGCTTAGCGTTTTGGTTCTTGCTTTAGTAGGTAAGGTAGTAGTCATCTGCTTAATGATTAGCAGATCTTCAAGCAATTCTACTTCGCTTAAACCCAGCGGAAGGTCTTTATTCCATTGGGCATACCAACTCTCTAAAAAGGCAATTTCTTCGGGCGTACAATTACCGGCCTGTTTCTTTTGTAAAAGCTTTTCTATATCTTCTTTTTGCATTATTCTTTATCAGGGAAGGAGCGTACCTTCCGTATTCAAAGCATAAAGACGAAGTAGAATAGCCTTGGGGGTAAAGAAATTTAAAAAAAAAATGGTGGATGGATCGACATCATGGTACCCAGCTTAACACGCAATACTTTTAATGCATTATTTACGGTACTTTTTACCGTCTGTTCAGAAAGATTAAGTGCTTTGGCAATTTCCTGGTGACTGAGGAAATGCTTCCTGCTCATTTCAAATATTTGGCGGGTGCGCGGCGGAAGGTTGGCAATTTCCTGGTCAATAATTGCTTTGAGCTGGTTTTGCCGGGCCAGGTAATCGGTTGTAATTAATCCGTTTTCGGCAAAATGCTGAATGGATTGCACGTAAGATTTTTCTAACTTCTGTTTGGCAAGCAGATCGAAAATTTTGTTTCTTACCGAGGCATAAAGATATCCCGATAAGGTAGTTTTAAAATTAATCTCTCCGCGCTTAATCCATAAGGTGGTAAAGAGTTCATGAATAAGATCACGGCACTCTTCTCTTAGTTGAAGGCGTTTAAATGCATGAATGTATAAACAAGCGTGATAACGGTGATAAATTTCAGCGTATGCCCGCTCATCACCCGATTTGAGTAAGTCGGTTAGTTCCTGATCATGATAGTGTTTATAGGGCATTCTGTTTGAATGTACTAACATACAGAAATAATGAATACCGACAAAAAGATTTAAAAGATGCGCTGCAGTTCAGGTTTTTTGCCTGAATGCTAACATTTATTATCTTCGTGTATCATACAAACTAACGCATCTCATGGACGAACTGGAAAAACAAGGTAGAAATGATGTTCTGCGCTCCCTGGCAAGTATTATTTTATTTAGCATTTACGTGTCAGTAACGTATCATGTCGCCCTTGGGCAAATAGATAAGACCAAACTTGTAGTACACATTGTTAGGTTCTTACTTACACTGTTAATCTTATATCTGATTTTTCAGGGTTATAGCTGGGCCCGAAATCTTTTCAGCGTACTTGCTGCGTTGGGCATTATCATGTTTATACCTCCGTTATTTAATGATTTGTCAATGATCAATAAAATACCCTTATTATCCGGATTGGTCGTTTATTCGCTGGCATTATACCGGCTTAATTTCTCTGCTAATGTAAAGGCTTACTTTAATTATATGAATGAAAACAGATGAGTACCTGGGGCATAATTTTTGTACTGATTTGTATAGCCATGAGTATTGCAGTCGAGGTTTACATCAATCGCAACAAATAACATTTCTTTCAAAGCAAATAGCCGTCCTGGTGGTGGGTTTTTATAACCAAATTTACCATCAATTACAGCCATTTTGTTGTATTTCCTTAAGGCTGATGTAGTTCCGGGTGGCCGCCTTCATAACGACATAATAAACCGCATTAGGCTTTAAATTGTGTAAAAATAAAATCTTTCTCGTTTCCAATACGTTACCTCCGGTGGGTTTGCGGATGTTTAAGAAGATGGTAATTTTGCCCCATGAGGGTTACGGTAGTTGCTATTTTAGAGACAGAATTCAAACAGGATCCGGCTTTGGCTAAGATTATGAACAGCAGGTTGATCAGGGTAGCAAAAGAACTGCAAGACATACATTTGGTGGGCCTGCAGGGAAGAAGATCTGTAATACACAGCCTCACCATTCAGTTAAGTTATAACCAAAAATATAAAATCCGTTACCGGATGATGAATGATGTACCGCCTGCAGTAGCCTGTTTGGTGGCCGAAAGCTGTAGCCGCCTCGGTTATATACCCGATAGGAGCGTAGTTCGCGAGCAGAGCAGGATGTTAGGGTAAGGAATTCTGACTGGAAAAACCATATTGGCTTTGGTTACTATCTCCCAGTTGAAAAACTGATATCAATTAATAGCGAGATTGATTGTAGAAGATAACAGGCAGTTAGTATTGGATTTGTTAGCCGTGTAAATGGTTAAATGTGGCTCAAAACTAAAGCCTTTAAATATCCAGTTTAAAGGCTTTTGTATTTCTACGAAATTAATTTTCAAATCTAGTTTAGTGTCAAGGTGTGATTATTCATTTTGAATAAGAAGCATTATGATCAATTAAAGCCATTTCTATTCGGTAAATAGCCTCTAAAGCAAAAATAGCATCGGTATTGCGCAATTTATGCCAAATTTATTACGGCGAAAAGCATTTAATTTGATCTCCATCTTGCCAATATCACTCAATCATTTGATGAAATAATTAAACTTTTAAACAAATAAAAAAGCGCTATTTGAAACCAACCAAATATATTTCCCATGTTCACAAATTATGCTATTTATCAGGCTTTTACAGAAAATATTTAATGGTTAAAACTTGTATGCCAAATAGTTATTTATCTTTTATATTTTAGACACACTAAACATATAGTAAACAACCACACACAATGAAACTTAGAAAATTACAAATTCTATTATTAACACCCTTAATATTTTGCGGCACGCCCAAAGCATTTACGCAGTCTATCCCCGTTCAGGATTGGCTCGTTAAACCCATCGCAGCAAAAGCGCAGGTAACTAAAAGTGCCGATGGAAAAGATATTGTTTTACAAAACGGACTGGTAAAACGCGTGTTCAGGGTTTCGCCCAATCTGGCCTGCACCGATTATACCAATTTAAGCACTGGTCAGCAATTACTGCGGTCGGTGAGAGAAGAAGCCCGCTTAACCATTAATGGTAAAACCTATAATATTGGCGGTCTTACCGGCCAGAAAGAAAAGGCCTATTTACTACCCGAGTGGGTTGATGGATTTAAAGCAGGAACCACCGATTTTAAATATGTTAATTATGATGTAAAACCCATTTCACCCCGCATAAAATGGAACAGCAACCGCTTTTGGGCACTGGCTGCTAAACCTGCAACCGGTAAAACTGTTACGTTTTTATATAAGCCACAGGCAGAAGAACTTAGCGGTTTGGAGGTGAGTGTGGTATACGAAATTTATGACGGTATTCCGTTAATGGTAAAATCGTTAAAAGTAGAGAATAAAGGAAGCAAACAGTTTAAAATCGATCAGGTAGTGAACGAGGTTTTAGGTATGGTAGAAGAAGAAAGTTCGGTAGAAGGCAATTTCGAAATCATGAAGAAACCGAACGGAATTTATTTCGAAACCAATTATGCATTTAATAACTCGATGAATTATGCCAACAGCGATCAAACCACGCACTGGAAGGCCGATTCTACTTATACCTCGCAGGTACATTACCGCTACCAAACGCCTGTGCTTTTAGAAATTTATCCTGAAAAAGCCAAAGGAATTGAATTGAAGGCTGGTGAAATACTAAATTCGGTACGTACGCACGAATTGCTGATGAACAACGACGACAGGGAAAGTCGTGGCCTGGCTGTTCGGAAAATGTACCGTACCGTAGCCCCATGGACCTCGGCAAATCCGATATTTATGCATTTGGTATCAAGGAATGAAAATCAGGTGCGTACAGCCATTGATCAATGTGCAGCAACAGGTTACGAAGCCCTGATTCTTAGTTTTGGCAGTAACCTGAATATGGAAGATACCACGCAGGCAAACCTGAATAAATGGAAAACACTTGCCGATTATGCACACAGTAAAAACATTAAAATTGGCGGTTATTCTTTGTTTAGTTCGCGTAGCATTAGTCCTGATAACGATGTTGTAGACCCTAAAACCGGTAAACCTGGTGGTGCGTTTTTTGGTCATGCACCTTGTTTTGGTAGCAAATGGGGACTTTGGTATCGCGATAACATCAAAAACTTTTATACCCAAACCGGTTTCGATATCTGGGAGAATGACGGGCCTTATCCGGGCGATGTTTGTGCTTCAACCACGCACCCGGGGCATACTGGTTTAGATGATTCGCAATGGAAACAAATGGAAATCCAGAAAGAATTGTATACCTGGCTTAACGAAAAAGGGGTATACATTAACGCTCCCGACTGGTACTTTTTAGATGGTACCCATAAAATTGCTTTAGGCTACCGGGAGGTGAATTTTTCTTTACCCAGAGACCACCAAAAAATACTTAACCGCCAGAATATTTTTGATGCCACCTGGATCAAAACACCTTCGATGGGCTGGGGTTTTGTACCACTTACCCAATATCAGGGTGGAGGAAGTGCGGCAACATTAGAACCATTGGCCGAGCATTTAAAAGATTACGAGCAATTGATGATGCAATATTATGGTGCCGGGGTGCAGGCTTGCTACCGTGGGCCGCGTTTATACGATACCGAAGAAACCAAACAAACCGTTGTAAATGTAATTAACTGGTACAAAAAGTACCGTAATATCCTCAATTCTGATGTAATTCACTTGCGTCGTGCCGATGGCCGCGATTGGGATGGCATATTACACGTTAACCCCGATCAGAAAGAAAAAGGTTTAATGATGCTGTACAACCCTACTAAAGAAAAAATGGTAAGAACCATTAAAGTGCCCTTGTATTATACCGGACTAACTGATATTGCAAAGGTTAAAGAAAAAGAAGGCAGCTTTAAAAACTACAAATTAAACAGGGATTATACCATCGATCTGACCTTTACCATTGCGCCCGAAAGCTATACCTGGTTTGTAATTGAAGGATCAGCCAACGCTAAACTATCTGCCCTATAACATCATATTTTATGAAATTAAAAACAAATTTAAACAAGCAAATCAGTGTCGTAAAGATAACCGGAGCGCTGCTTTGTGCACTATTTATGGGCATTGGAGTGCATGCCCAGGAAGAACAAAAATTAACAGCTGCTGATTCTACAGCCTTTAAAACTGTAATTTCAGGCTTATCTATTGCCGATCAACTGGAGCCTGGCGCCCATCAGCTGACACTACCTAAAGCCGCTTCAGGCTACGTCCTTTCGCTCTATGGATCGAGCAGAAAACCTGTAATAGATTTAAAAGGGAAAGTTTATCAGCCTTTAACCGATTGCGATGTTCAGCTGGTGCTGAGGCTCAGGAATACCGAAAATAACCGTGCTTACGAATTTCAGCAAAGCGTTAAGGTACCCGGAAAATACCGCCCGCAAACCGGTGAAAATGCACAACCATTCGTTATTCCTGCATTGCAGGAGTGGAAGGGTGGCAGTGGTTATTTCAAATTGCTGGCAAACAGCAGGATCATCGTTAACCCGAAGGCTAAAAAGCTTTTAACGCCTGCTGCAGAAATATTACTGAAAGACCTGAAGCAATTAACCGGTTATGAAACTTTAAGTATCGGTGCCGGAAAAGCTAAAACAGGAGATATTGTGCTCAATATCAATGCTGAACAGCAGAATTTAGGAGAAGAAGGTTATACGCTCCAAATCGATCAAACGCTTCAAATTAATGCCCCTTATTACAAAGGTGCATTTTGGGCTACCCGTACCATCTTGCAGTTGCTTGAGCAAGATCCGGCACACAAGCAGATTGTTAAAGGTATTACCCACGATTACCCGAAATACGAAGTAAGAGGCTTTGTACTCGATGTGGGGCGTAAGTTTTTTACACTCGATTTTCTGAAACACTACATAAAAATGATGGCTTATTATAAAATGGGCGATTTTCATATCCATTTGAACGACAATGGTTTTAAGCAGTTTTTTGGTGATGACTGGAGCAAAACCTATTCATCGTTCAGGCTCGAAAGTACCACTTACCCTGCATTAACTTCGAAAGATGGCTATTACACCAAAGCCGATTTTAAGGAATTGCAGAAAACCGCACAGCTGTATGGCATGCGCATTATCCCCGAAATTGATGTGCCTGCGCATTCGCTCGCCTTTACCAAAGTGTTCCCTGAAATTGGAAGCAAGGCTTACGGGATGGATCATTTAGATATCAGTAACCCTAAAACTTACGAGATTATCGACAATGTTTTTAAAGAATACATTAGCGGCAAAGATCCTGTTTTTGTGGATGCTGAAGTGCACATTGGTACCGATGAATATGCTAAAAAAGAGTCTGAACGTTTCAGGGAGTTTACCGATCATTATATCCGTTTTGTGAAAGGCTTTGGTAAAAAGGTACGTTTGTGGGGTGCTTTAACCCATGCACAGGGCACAACGCCTGTAACTGCTGATGATGTAACCATGAATGCCTGGTACAATGGCTATGCCGAGCCTAAAGAAATGGTACGTTTGGGCTACGATCAGATCAGTACACCCGATGGATGGCTTTATATTGTGCCTGCTGCGGGTTATTACTACGATTTTTTGAATGTTAAACGCCTTTACAATGATTGGGAACCTAACCAGATTGGAAATGTAGTGTTTCCTATGGGGCATCCTAAAATAAGAGGTGGTATGTTTGCGGTATGGAACGACCATGTTGGAAACGGAATTACCATGAAAGATGTTCACCAAAGGGCATTTCCGGCCATGCAGGTATTGGCAGAAAAAATGTGGACAGGCAAAACGGATCAATCTAACTGGATTAACTTTGCTAAAAATGCTACCAGCATTGGCGAAGGGCCAGGTTTAAATATGCGTGGGATTGTTCGTGCCGTTAATGCCGATTCGTTGGTTTACCAGAATAAACTCGCCACAAAACAAGCTAAAACTGTTGAGTTACCTTTAAAAGAAATTGGTTATCCGTATAGTGTTGCCTTTACTTTGCAGGCACCAACAGCAAGTGTTGATAGCGTTACCTTGTTTAAATCAGAAAATGCAAATGTATATTTATTGAAGCAGGATGGTTTGAAACTTGGTTTCAGTCGCGAAAATTATAATGATGTTTTCGATTTTACATTTGAAGCAGGCAAAGCTTATAAAATTGTAATCACCGGCAACGAAAAAGGTACCTGGATTTATGTAGATGGAAAGCTGGCTCAAAAAATGGAAGGTAAAAAAATCACCTTCACCAATACCAAAGACAAAATGAACCGGATACAAACCCTGGTATTTCCTTTAAACAAAATAGGAGATGCAAATAAAGGTGTTTACGGATTAGTTTCGGATCTTAAAGTTTACAACAAACGGTTAAATGAAACAACTGTAGCAGGTTTATAATAATTGATTTCTTTAGGTCAATTACTTAAAAATAATCAAAAAAATACGGGGCGTCCTTTCGATCCATTCATTCAGGGAGAAATCTTTAAATAAATTTTAAAGATTTCTCCCCTTAACGCTCACTTTTAATCTTTGCCCGGTGCTGAATACCCCATCTGGTCATTGCACCAACCAGTTCTTCGAGTGTATGGCTATAGGGAAGTAGCTCATATTCAATGGTTACCGGATAGCCTGAGGTTACCTTTTTTACAATAAAGCCATTAAGCTCAAGTTCCTTGAGTTCGCTGGAGAGTACTCTTGCCGAAATTCCACTCACCTTTCTTTGCAGTTCTGTAAAGCGGTTATTTCCCCGCGCCATCGCAATGATAATCATGAGTTTCCATTTGCCACCAATTGCATACAAGGCATCGCTTACCGCCGCAAGCATGGTAGTACATTCTTCTGTAAATTCTTTATTCACTTCGGTGTTATCACTTTGTGTTGTCATAAAAATGCTTCTAAAAAATAACTTACTAACCTTTAGGTAACTGCTAATAAAAAGTTAGTAAATGTACTGTAATTTTGCTGATAACAAATAGATTTTAAACATAAATACAAAAAAGATGACACTGGAAATTTTAAAAACGAAAGAAGAATTAAGGAATTTAATTGACGATTATGCTTACCTGGGCGACGAAAAAAAGATTGCTGAAGTAATGGCATTGTTTATAAAAGATGCAACTTATACCGTTTATATGAATGGTGCACAAATTGCCAGTACCACAGGCACCGATGCGCTCGAAAAGGAATTCAAAGGGCATGCTGCATTGGTAAAAACTTATTTTACACTTAACGGGCAACATACCGTTAAAATAGATGGAGATAAGGCTACAGGAACTTCTTTTTCGCAGATTAAAATGGTACGTGAAGCAGATGGAAAAGATAATGTTACCGATTATAGTGTAAGGTATGATGACCATTACATTTTTACAGGGGATAAGTGGCTGATTAGTGAGCGTACAGGTTATTTTTTGATTATTGAAGCAAGACCATTAAACAATTAGGCTCAAAATGAGCACATAAAAAAGCCTTTAAATCTTGCGGTTTAAAGGCTTTTGTATTTTTTAATATGAAAGTTATACTTTGTAATATTGTTCCCATCCCTGGCGTGGTGGCGGGCCAATCAATAAATCGTTTGCATTTTTACTGCTGGTAATAATTTTCTTTTTTCTGTCGAAAACAATTTTCTCACCTGTCCATTGGGCAAGTACGCCCAGGCAAAATACCTGACTTAACGGACCTGCAATATCAAAAGATGATCGTGTTTTCTCTTCACCTTTACAGGCTTTTAAGAAATTGGCAAAGTGATTTGACGGACTTGGTGGCACAACGGGTAAACGTGAAGCCATTTCTTTAGCCTTTTCTTCTGGGATGATAGATAAAGTACTACCATGCGAACCACCTTTAAAAGTTAAATCTTTGCTGTAAATGATCTTACCCGGATTTAGTTTAGCCGTGGTAGCTGCGCCATTGCTCGGCGGTGGGATATTCGGGTCTAATCCTTGTACGCCATAACCAGCCGGTATTGGTGGCAGGTTATCAATCCCATCGTACCATTTAATTTCTACAGGTGGCATACTGCCGCGCTTAGGGAACTTGAATGATAGGGTAGAAGACATCGGGTAGAAGAAGTTGTTATGTCCCTCTAGTTTTACAGGATCTACTTCGTAAGGCAGACCTAAATCAAGGAACTGGTGCGAAGTATCGAGGATATGTGCACCCCAATCGCCCAAAGCGCCCATGCCAAAATCGAACCAGCAGCGCCATTGGCCATTTACAAAATCTTTATTAAACTCATGCCCCTGGGTTTGCATTTGCCACACATTCCAGTCGAGTGTTGATGGTGGAGTTTCTGCAGGTGGGAACGAAGTGATTTTAGGGTTCCATCCATGCCAGCGTCGCGGAGAATTCATGTGTGCGGTAATAGCCGTAACATCTTTTATAATACCGGCATCTACCCAGGCTTTATATTGGAAATAATTGGCTTCCGAATGTCCCTGGTTACCCATTTGGGTTACAACCTTGCGGTTTTTCTTCGCAGCCTTCATCATTAATTCAACTTCGTTAAAAGTACGTGCCATTGGTTTTTCAACGTATACGTGTTTGCCCAAACCTATGGCCATCATGGTAATCGGGAAGTGTGAAAAATCGGGAGTACCTATAGAAACAGCTTCAATCTGGTTGCCCATTTTATCGAACATCTGTCTGAAATCTTTAAAACGCGGCACATTTGGGAACATTTTTAAGATGGCCAGTGTATGTGGCGCCTCCATATCTACATCACATAAAGCTACAATATTGGCTAATCCGGTATTGTACAATTCGCGGATAATTTCGCCCCCGCGGTTACCAATGCCAATACAGGCTAAGTTCACTTTTTCTCCAGCTGCAAAACGAGGGATTGGTTGCCCGTTTGCAAATAAAAAACCGGGTGCTGCCACCGCGGCCGAGGCCAGTAAGGCCTGTGTTAAAAACTTCCTTCTAGAATAATTACTATCGCTCATTTTATATGTTGGTTATTGGGTTGAAGATAGTAAAAACACAACTAAAAATGATGCTTACTGATTAACTGAGCCATATTTTAGTAGTTTAGAATGAGGTTGTATTTTATTTCAATCGATGGAAATTATGTTTTTTAGCCTTTTGGCCGGAGTGTAACAATTTTGGTAATGGAGTAATCAGTTTTCAGTTGGCAATTTTCAGTTAACAGTTTTCAGTTATCAGTTTTCAATTGGATCAGGCTATTGACTATAAACTATGAGCCATCAACTAATAACCAATGTCCAATAATCAATTATCAAAAGGATTATGCTATTAAAAAAGTAAGCAACCAGACGAATGAACAATATTCAGTTGGCAGTTATCAGTTACCAGTTTTCAATTAGATCAGGCCAGTAACTAATAACCAATGTCCAATAATCAATTATCAGAAGGATTATGCTATTAAAAAAGTAAGCAACCAGACGAATGAACAATATTCAATTGGCAGTTATCAGTGCGCAATTTTAAGTTGGATTGGGCTATTAGATAAGTAGGCACCCTGACCAATGAACTAATGACCAATGAACCAATGACAAATGAACTAATTCAGTTAGCAGTTACCAATTTTCAGTTAGATTAAGCCGCTAATTATGTACTACTGACCAATGAACAACTGAACCAATGACTAATGAACAATTGAACGCCTACTTCAACGTAACATCCAAATAAACCGAATGCCGGCCATAAGTATTGTAAAATGGTTTAAAGTTTACGCCATCAATGTTAAATTGCAATTTAGCGGGATCTCCTTTAATCGATTTGCTGATATCAGCAGCATCTAATGTTACTTTGCGCCAGTCTTTTCTGGCTTCTGGCTCCTGGGCTGCAAGTAATACCGGTCCGTAAAATAAGCTGGCTATGTTTTGCTGGTCCATTACCGGATCGAGGTGGAAAGTGAAGGGCATTCTCAATTCAATCACATCGCCATCTTTCCAGTTGCGGCTTAGTGTAAGGTAAGTACCTGGTTTGGCATCAAGTTTTTGTGCTACACCGTTTATCTTAACAAAAAAGCCTTTTGTTGCCCAACCCGGTACCCGCACATTCACCTCAAATTTACCATTTCCTTGAATGGTGAGGCGGGTATGATCGGCCCTGGGGAAATCGGTAGTTTGGGTAATTTTAACTTTGCGGTCTATCCAGTCTAACACAGAAGGAATAAACAGGTTTACATATAGTGCTTTATCATCTTTAGCCTTAAAATAAATCGAGTTCTGTAGTTTGGTGCTGCTTTCTAATGCGGTACCGTTACAGCAGGTAAAACCGGTCATGTCGGCGTTGCCAAATTGTTTAACTGATCCGGGCCTTAAAGGAATATGGTAGGTATTGGCCGGGCTATTTTCGGCAACCGAGGCCAGTATATCATTGTAAAGTGCGCGTTCGTAATAATCCATTAATTCGGCACGCTGATCGAAAAGGAAAAGATCGCCCGTTAATTTTAGCATATTGTAGGTTGCACAGGTTTCGTTTTGGCCTCCTTCCGAGAAACCGTTTTCATACAGGGTACCTGGCTGGGCAACAAAACATTCGGCATTTGCCGGATTACGCGCACCGGCAACACCACCAATACTGTACATGTAATCGCTAATCATTTTATGCCAGAAATTATCGGCAATGTTGTAATATTCAGGATTGTTAGAAGCACGATACATTTCGATACTGCCCACAATTTGTGGAATGTGCTGGTTGGCGTGTAAGCCGCGAAAAATATCAACGTTTTTAGCCAGGCCGTGAATATGCGTCGTATCGCCGAAAAATACCTTAACATTATCAAACAGTTGGGCAGTTTTAAGGTATTCAGCTTTTCCGGTAATCTGGTACAAATGCGCCATCGATTCGTTCATGCCGCCATACTCGCCGGCTATGTAGGTGTTCCACATTTTAATCAGCGTTTCCTGTGGCAATTTACTCAGGCGTGCATTTACCCAATCGCCCATGTTGGTCGCAATTTCCAGTGCTTTTTTATTGCCCGTTACCTGGTAAATGTCTATTAGTCCTGCCAAAATTTTGTGCAGGGTGTAATAAGGAGCCCAAACCTGGTTTTTCTGACCGCCATATTTTGCTCCTTGCTCCAGCATAATAAACTGATCGGGCGGGTAAGCGCTGATAAAACCTTTACCCCAGTTCCAGTAATCTGTTCTGATTCCCGCTCCACTCAAATCAGAATCAAAACCGGCTTTGCCAGGGCCTGCTGGTACAGCCGCCGGATCAGCTACGTACTGACCGCCTTCTTTTTGTGGTTTACCCGATAGCTGCGATAAATCGTAAAGGGTATTAACCATATAATCGATCTTCTTTGCAAAGTTGGCATGAAGTGTTGCATCGTATCCCGTACCCGCATAAGCCTGTGCAATAGCCGAAAGATAATGGCCGGTTGCATGTCCTCTTAATTTCGTGTCTTCGCTATCCCAAACCCCAAGTGGCTTAGCACCTTCAGGCTGTTTTTGCCCAAAAGCATGGCGAAACATGTATAAAAATGAATTGGGATCGGTTTTCGCCAGTGTTTCAATAAACTTATCGCGGTTTTTCGTAAAACTGGTGCCCTGTCCTTCTACATCGGTTTTTAAAGTAACCTGATCTAAACGAAAAGGCTCGAGTTTTGAGGTTGGCAAGGTAGCTTGAGCAGCATCTTTAACGCTAACAGTAGCATTTGCTTTGAGGTTTGTTCCCGGCACCTGACCGGTTATGGTATATTGTCCGGCTTTTAAAACAGTGCTGTTATCAGTAGGGGCAGGCCATATAACCCGTACTTTTGGTCCGCTTTTTCCATTGCGGTAAGTTCCTTCAATATAGGCCGGTAAACGTGGTAAATTGCCCACGGTTGTAACTACAGCCACATCGGCAACTTTGGTTAAATAGGCATTGTAGAGCTGTGGTGTAGCCGGCGAAAATTTTTGAAGGTTATCTTCTTTTTTCGCCGTTGTGTTTACCGTACTTTCATTGCCACCCTTTAGCGCATTGCGGTAAATATACCCCACCTGACGGAAACTTAGTGGAACACGGTAAATCCTGAAATCGTGTATCAGTGCATTCAGGTAAGGATCAGTTGGTAATAACGATTTTCCAATATACAACAGGTTTTTATCTTTTGATGCTTGTGCGAATACGGTTGTTAAATCGAGCTGAATGTCTTTAGTTTCGTTAGCTATTTTACCATTAATGTAGGTAGTAATCGATTTTGATGGAATATCGACAACAATGGCCAGGTTTACCCATTGGTTAAGTGGTACCGGTTGAGTGGATGCTGCGCTTTTAATTCCTTTAGCTGTAGTGATTAATGCCTGAAAACCATTTTGTGCCGGAGCTGCCGAAAAATGTTTCGCTGCATCCTGTCCAAAATCAAAAAAACGTTGTCCTTGCTGGTTCGACCTTAAATAAATCCACCCCGTAATACTAATCGATTCCATATCAGTTAGTACATCTGCCGGCAGGGCAATAAAAGAATTGCCTTCGCCTGATAGGGATAAAACCTGGCCAAACTGGTTATCGTTTACAAATTTAGCCCCGGTGCCAAAAAGTTTGGCGTGCAGGTTATTGCGAGACCAGTCTTTCGTATCGCCATTAAATTTATAGCGGGCACTCATGGCCGTTTCGCCAACACCATCCAATATCTGATCGCCGTTTTGGGCCTTAACAGTGGAAATAGTGGTTAAAAGGCCAATACATAAAACCGAACGGAGCAGTTGCTGATATATTTTCGTCATAGTAATTAAAGGATGGTGGATTAAACAATCTTACTCCAGCATTACTGCAGGTTTTGATTGCTTGTAAATTGATGATAAAATTAAAAACAAGGCTGGTGTTTTTATACTTCTTTTTTAGCTAATGGCTACAGGATATTAACAAACAATCAATTAAAACAAATATTGATAAATGGTAATTTGAAATTTATTTCGCCAGGCTTGTACCGGTTAGTCTGATTTTGTAAGGCCATTGCTCATCATTTTCATCTTTGCCATCGGTAATGTGCTCCCAATGCCTGGTTGGTGCGCCACTTACCGCCAGCCATAAATAGGCTGTTCCGGGCGGTACATTAAATTTAACCGAACTTTCATTGCCAGTATGAATTTTTCCATAAACAGGTTTCCCGTCTTTTTGTACGGCCACAAAACTGTATCTCCAGCCTGCATCATTCAGGTTAATCTTTCTAAAACCATCAGCTCCGGCTATTCCTTTAAAATCGAGCTTAATGGTGGTTGCCTTTTCTGGTACTTTCAATTGAATGCCATTATAGCCATAATTTTGGGGGCAATTAGTCGCCTTGATCTGGTACCAGCCACCGGCCAATGAATCTAAAGCAGTAAAATGTTTGTTGGCATAAGATTTACCCGCTTTTTTCGCCTGGTCTAAATCCCAAGTCATAAATTTAGCTGCAGCCTCATGCATTTCATCATTAAATTTAGTTTGGCTGGTATTGGTGAGGCGTTTGTAGGCCATAACGGCATCTTCGCCTTTTAATGCCTGCTGCCACAATTTGCCAATAAATTTAACGCCATGCTTATTGGCCCAATATTCGAGCACATAAGGCGAATGGTATTGATTGGTTTCGTGCAAAAAGGCATAGTGCGTCTTTTTTAAATAAGCCTCGAGGTGGTAATTTTCAAAGGTCATCCAGTCAGGGTAAACATGCCAAAGCATAAATTGCGAGGTCATTTCGAAAATAGGCTGGCCACGACTGCCTTTTGGAGATGAGGTAAAAGCCCACGATCCATCGGCATTAACCAGGTATTGAAAACAATGGCCAATCTCGTGCGCCAGTGCACCAAATGGGGCTTTACTAATGCGTGTAACAGGCGTCCACGCAATGCCAATTTTATGTTCTTCGCCACCGCCAAAGGCTGTACCTTCTTTACCTTTAAAAACAAAAATTAAAAGTTTGTACTTGTCGGTAACCGATTTGCCCTTGCTCACAAAACCCAAACTATCCACATAAAAATTATAAAAGCGATCGCATTCTTTTAAAATTTCGTTCATGTTTAAACGGAGTGCAGGATCGGGATTTTGGGAGAGATCTGGTCCAAATTCCTTCGACCAGAAAATGGCAATGTTATCCGATTCGGTCATTCTTTTATAGGAGAATTCACTCTCTGCATTGTTAAAATCGTTTCCTTCAGGTACCATCCATACTTTTGCCGGGATGTAGCGTTGTTTTGCTGGTTTTAGGCTAGTTTCCTGACTTGAAGCGGTGCCGGGAATCAGGATTGAAATTAAACTGAAAATTAGTGCAAAGCAGATTAACAGCTTTTTGTTGATTGAAGTATGACGCATAGATAAATGTTGATGTGGTAGTGATAATCGTAAATTAAATAGTAAGATGCTGAATGTAAGAAAAACCCAGCATCGCTTTTACCCGAGCTGGGTTTAACTAACTCACTAACTAACCTGATTAAGGTTTTTTGGTAATACCCGGAATTTGGATCGTTACGGTATATGTACCTGGCGACAACGCTTTAAAACCAAAGAAAACGGGGTTTGCATTTCTGTTTTCTACCGTAAACCGGGCCGGAATCCGGTAATAATTTCCCGTACCATTTGCGCCATCTTTTATCGGGAAACCGTTTGGAAGGTCTATAAATTCCCATTCCATTGCAGTTGTAGTTCTTACCAATGGGAAATATGGATTCATTTGCGAAAAATTTCCTCTGTCTCCCCGGGTAACAATTTGGCCCGCAGAAGGGTCAAAAGCAACACCATTTTTATCTAAAAATACAAACCTGATTTTATTCGGTCCTTTGTTATCATAACTAATGTTAACCGGTAAGGGAGCCGAGGCGCTGAAGCCTGTTTCTGTATCGGGATCTGATGTGGTAAAGAATGGCCCTGCATCGAGTGTATAATGTGTTTTAGGTAGAAGCTGAATTTTACAGGCATTTAAAAGTGTGCGGGTACCCTTTATATTGGTTACCTGTACATCGATCACATAATTTCCGGTAGCAACAAATGCTGTTGCCTGCGAAAGTGATATTCTGCCGCCTATTTCGCTAACCTCTAAGGGAAGAGCGGGCTTTTGTACAATTTTTTTATTTACCAGCGCTACTGTAGAATCGGCACTGGTAATCTGGCCTAAAAACTGTTTAATGGTAAATTCTTTTAACATATCAGTTGCTGGCTGCCCTGTATCCATGTTTCGAACTGCAAGTAATTTTACCGTAACCGGACCAGTTGTACCATCCAACTCTATTGCTTTAGAATTAGTTACATTTCCCTGCGTAGCGATTAGTGGATTTGGACTATAATACATATAATCGCTAATAAAGCCTTTCTCTACTTTTGCGCATCCCAGCATAAAGCCAAATAAGGCGATTACTGCGATGAATGAAGTGATATATCTTTTTTTCATGATTGTTTTGTTGCAATTCTCGTTAGAATCTGATGAATGTATGCGTGTTACTTAAGATATGGAGCATTCCCCCAGAAGAAGGTTCTATTCCCGTAGTTTGACATTGGGCCTTCAGATCCAGGTTTGGATCATTGGGTTGGATATTGGAATTTGGCGGATCCAAACCACCCCTCACTTTAATATAATACAAATAGTAAATGGGGCTCGACGACCAGGATTCTGCAGGTTTTGGTTGCAGAATTTTCTGAACAGCAGTTTGGGTATTGGCTGCATTGGCCATCAATGTTGCTTGCTGTGGTGCTGAGGGCAGTTCAATTCTTGATTTTGAAAAATAAATCCTTAGCGAATCGGCCTTTAAGTCATTGTACATATTCGTCAGAGTATAGTTATTGTTTTCATTGATACGCCTTACCGAATCTCTTTTTATTTTGATATACCGGTTAATGGAATAGTTTGTGGGCGCAAAAAACGTAGCTGCACCATTTACTTCATCCTTCAGGTTATAGTGGTCTATCACCATAATTAGTGTATCAAACAGATGATATTTATGCTGTTTAAGGTAATCGTAAGTAGATAATGGAGTTGTAGCAGCACTTAAACCTCCATCGGTTAAATAATTGCTCTTTTTACAGCTTGTAAAATAGGCAAGCCCCAGGCCGCATATTATCAAATACAACAGTTTATTCTTCATGGTTTTTATAGCTTAGAGCTCCAGAAAGGAGTTTGAGTCAATCTTTTGTTTATGTTCATTAATGCAGGGTCTATTGGCCAGTAATATTTGCCAGCGGCAAAATCGGCATTGTTCATTTTTTCTACCCCGAATTTGAGAATGCCTGTTTTTCTACCCAGCCGAACCAGATCATAAAAACGATGCCCCTCCAGAAAAAGTTCTCTGCCACGTTCATCAATTACGCCTTCGAATAGGTTAGCGTCTGTTCCTGTCCAGGTTCCCAGTCCGGCAGTGGCCCTTACTTCGTTTAACACGGTGCGCGATTGATCGAATTGATTGAGCGCCGCCAGTGCCTCTGCCTTTAATAACTTAATATCGGCAAGCCTGAAAATAATGATATTGTTGTGTGCAACCGGAATCACTACATTTTGACCGTTAACATAAGTAATATTAGAATATTTGATACAAATCGGATCAGTAGAATTGGTTAGTGCAAAAGCGTTGGTAAACCTTTTATCGTTCGGAACACTAAATAGTGTGGTTAATGTGGTTACATTAAGTGGAAAAATAGCATTGCCGGTATTAGTGGTGAGGTAAGGACTCTTGAGCGTAAAATTTGCAATACTTCCTGTATTTCCTTCATTTTCATCGCTTTGCGCAATTTCAAAAATACCCTCGCTTGATTTACCTTTGTAAATAGATAAGTAATTATCCCTGTTAACATACTGGTAAAAGTTTTGTGAAATGATTTTATCAATGGTGGTATTACAATTTTGATAATCTCCCTGCCACGCATAAATGTGTGCTAAAAGGGCATAAGCTGCACCTTTGTTGGCTCTCACCGCTCTATTTGCTGCATTTGCATAATCCCAGCTCAACAGGTTTATCGCGTTATTAACATCGTTTATACATTGGGCCAATACTTCTGCAGCTTTGTTGCGGGGTATATCTACCGCATCAGCTATTGGTACTCCTTCGGTAACCATCGGTACATCGCCCCAGATTCTGGTCATGTAGAAATAGTTAAATGCCCTCAGAAAATAGGCCTCACCTAATAAATTGTTCTTGGCCATTGTTGATGAGAATTTATCGTCTGCAATTCCCGGAATAAATTTAATGCAGCGGTTGGCTTGATCAATGGCACTGTAAAACGTATCATATCTTCTCATTTGCATCATGCTGTCCCAGGTTTCTGAACTGGCAACAGCTATTCCCCAATCCATCCGCGCAATATTATCGAAGCGGTAGAGGTTTGCAGTTGTAAATTCATCAGTTGGCAAATCGCCATAGGCATAAAAAGCAAGACCATTTGCTTTGTTTAGTGTTTTTCTAAGTAATGCATACCCCCCGGCAACACCCTTATCGGCATCGTTTTCATTTTTCCAGAAGGTGAGGTCGGTAGAAACGCTTATGGGTTTTTCGTCCAAAAACTTTTTGCATGAAGTGGACATACTCAATCCAATCACGCAGCATATATATATCGCGAATTTTTTCATTGTGTTTAGTTTAGAATGTTAAATCAATACCAAATGTGTACTTCTTAGGGATGGGGTAATCATTACCGCCTGAGTAACCGTCTATTCCAACGGCCTCCGGATCGGGTACTGTTGATTTCGACCAAACCTTAACATTATCCATTACCCCATAAAATCTGATCATGTTTAAGCCAATTCTTTTGGTAAGCTTATCAGGCAAAGTATACCCTAAACGGATATTTTTTATGCGTATAAAACTGGCATCCTCAATGTACATGCTCTGGCCTATGTGCCATTTATCTACATTGTTGGTAATTAAGCCTGGGTATTTGGCAATGTCGCCGGGTTTCGACCAGAAATCTGAAACATTAAAGTTTGATGCTGGTCCCGAACGTGGCCCCCATAAGCTATAGGGGTCAGAGGTTCCGGCATCCTGAAGTTTATCTGAAAGGTAACCGTTGCGCAAACTACGACCAGATATGAAAGTTACCAAAACATCGAGCGAAAAACCTTTATAATAGAAAGAGTTATTCATGCCCCCTGTAATATCCGGATTAGGGTTGCCATAAGAGATATAATCGTTATAATCGATATTATAATCTCCATTCTGATCTACTCTGGCGGGATCTCCGGCACTGAACTGGGCACCACCAAACTGGGTAATTCTTCTTCCGGTTTTCGGGTCAACAGGTACATCCGAATCTCTCGAATAAATTCCGTTTACTTCCCATACCTTGTAGGTAAACAGCGGTTCGCCTACGCTCAGTGTTTGTTGCAGCCATGGCGGACCGAATGTGAAATCTCTGCCACCATTGGGTAGTTTAGTAATATAATTTTTGTTATAAGCAATATTGAAATTGGTTGTCCATTGAAATTTCGATGTAGGGGCAAAATTTCTGGTTGTTAAACTGAACTCTATTCCCGAATTTCTTAAATCTACGTAGTTGTTTGAAGTTTGTGCGTAACCAGTTGTAAGTGGTACACCAACCTGAAATACCTTGCTTTTCGAATCTCTGATATAGTAATCGGCCGTCAATGTAATTCTATCCTTAAAAAGACCAAGGTCGATACCAGCATTAAACTGCGGACTTCTTTCCCAGCTAATTGAGCTGGCCGAAGCTGCACCGTAATAATCAGGATAAAGTACCTGTGTACCATTGTAGGTAGTTTGAGAACCGCCCTGTCCGTTGGCTAAAACCGAGGTAGGGTAATTGGCGTTTGCAATTAGCGATTGGTATTGTGCATAGTATGCTCCCGGGTCGTTTCCGGTTATACCGTAACTGGCCCTAAGTTTTAAATAAGAAACTACGTTTTTTACAGGAGTAAAGAAGTTTTCTTCGGATGCATTCCACCCGGCTGATACCGAAGGGAATGAGCCCCAGCGGCTATCCGAACTATACCGCGAAGAGCCATCTGCGCGATATACTGCCTGGAATAAATATTTTCCTTTATAATCGTAAACAAAACTTCCCATCCACGATAAACGCGAACGTTGTTGTACTTCATTACTTACAAATAAATTCGGACCCGATGCGATACCTGTAACGGTTTTAACCGCATCGGCATTGCCCACGCTAGAGCTGTAGGTATTATTTGATACGTTCCTCTCCATTCCCTGGAGAATAATCATATTAAAATTATGACCGCTTTTTAAGGCTTTCGAATAATTTAATGTATTTTCTAACTCCCAGCGATTGGTTTGGTAAATATATCCATAAGCTTCGTTTAAACCACTTCCGCTTAGCAAGGCAGGTTTAAAATAACTTCTGGTGTTATTGTTAATGTTATAAGAGATTGTACTTTTTAAGTTTAGCCCTGGTAATATGGTATATTGAGCCATAGTATTTCCATTTAAGCTGGTGGTTTTATCATCATCACGGAGCTCTTCGTACCTTCCGGTATATAATTCCTGCTCGGTGGGGCCAATATTCCAAAATGACGATGGAAAGCCCCAGGTTGTAAATGGATATTTTGTCTGGTCGCCCTGCCCGTGTTTAGCTTTGGTAAGCCCTACAAAAAGATTGGTTTGTACCAGTAGTTTTTTGGTTGGCGATACCTGAAAAAACAAACTTGGCGTTACCCTGTTAATATCGTAACCTTTCATTACGCCTTCTTCAAAGTAACGGTTAAACGAAAGCCTGTACGAGTATTTATCGGTTGCACCCGCAATGCTGGCATCTACGTTACTGATATTTCCGGTTTGAAGAAAAAGCCCCTGCCAATCTGTATTGTTGTTAAAAGCTGCATTTAAACTGTCGGTTAGCATCATACTCAGGTTCCCCAGCCTGTCGTACAATCCATTTCCTCCATATAGTAAGTCCATTTTTAACCTTCTTTCTGCAGTTCCTGTCTGGATAGGTTTTAAAGCTGGTTTATTTGCGATACCAAAATAACTGGCTACCCTGATTTGCGGCGGAGCACCGGCAATAGCGCGTTTAGTTTTTACAATAATTACGCCGTTTGCCGCTCTGGCACCATATACTGCTGATGCTGATGCGTCTTTTAAAACATCTACAGATTCAATGTCGTTCGGATTAATGGCCTGTAACGGACTACTCCCGTAAGCAGAGCCAATATCATTTACATCGTAAATAACACCATCTATTACATATAATGGCGAACTGCTTTGGCCCAGGTTTACGCTGCTTGCACCACGGATATTAACAATGTTGGTACCACCTGGCTCGCCCGATGTACTTAAAACAGTTAAACCTGCAACCCTGCCTTGCAGCATCGCGTCAAAAGTAGAGTAGGGGGTATTTTCAAAATCTTTACCCTTAACAGAAGAGATGGCTCCGGCCGTATTTTTACGCTGAATATTCTGATACCCTATTGCCACAACTTCTTGTAAAGAATTATTATCTTCTGCAAGTTCAACACTGATATTGCTTTTGCCTGTAGTAGATACCTCTTTTGCCTTGTAGCCAACAATCGATACCGTTATAATGGGTGAGCCTTCACGTAACGTTAAAGAGAAATTACCTTTGGTATCAGTCGATGTACCATTGGTTGTACCCTTTTGTTTAATGGAAGCTCCGGGTATGGGTTGCTTGTTTCCATCAGTTACCGTACCGGTAATTTTGGTTTGTGCCAGAGTAAGTAGCGGCATAATCAGAAACATGATAATGCCTAGCAACCTACTCCGCCTTGGAGTAAAATTTAATTTCATTAGCTTATTGATTAGTATAAACGTTTGGTTAACGTTTATAAAATTAGCGCTGTAACCACTTGTTTATCAAAAGGATTTTAGCTGATATAACTCATTTTTTAACCTATGTTTAACAAATGATGGCGAAATGAAAAGTTTAACGAAAATTTCGGGAGCTAACTTTTATAATGTTGTGCGATTAACCTTTTATAAATTCTACAAACAGATTTGAATAAAAAAATGCCCTGCTTCATATTATTGAAACAGGGCATTGCGAAGAATATGTTTTAACAATTTATTTTACTGCCCACTCGTGCACACCTGTTGATTGCTCTACAGGTAATTGTATTTCCATTTTTAAAGCAGTAGTAGTAACTGGTTTAAATGTTACCTTATTAAATTTATCCTTGCTGATCTCGTAAGGAGAGGTTGTTTCTACCGGAATCCACTGATCACCTTTTTTGTATAATAATTTGTAGGCAAGCGGCACCCTGCAGCCACCCCACGGACTATCATCATACCAGTAAACTTTAGATTCGCTCACCGTTTGCTCGGAAGCAAAATCGTACTCAATAAATTCGCTGGTGTTTTTAGCTGGCCACCAATGCAAATAAGGGAAATTGGTATCTTTTGAATCGGCCGGTTCGTACTGGTCTTTAATTGCGGCAAACATTCTTTTGTTTTTTACCGAAGCCAAAACCTTACTGCTACTGGCAATAGTTGGTGCTGGCTTAGGTCTTGCTGCCGATTGCTCATAGGGAATCCATACGGTCATTTCGCTCGGGCCTCTGTTTGCCCAGGCATAATATGGGATAGCGGTAACGTTCTGGTTAACAGTCAAAAGGCTATCACTGTTTAACTGCCGTTTAGTGCTTCGGCCATTAATGTTAATTACGCCAACTCCATTTAACAAATCTGCATGGTAGTTGGTAGTGGCAACAGCATTTTTATCGACCATTATATTTTGTACCAAACTATCTCTGTTGTCTGGCCCTTCGAGGCAATACACAATAGGTCCTCTTTCTAATGCGAAGCGCGATACATCGTCTTTCACATTTGTATTTGCAATCACTTTTTCGGTTTCCATTGGAAGGTTAAGTGTAATGCGATCGCCCTTTTTCCATTTTCTGTTGAGTACCGCATATCCCTTTTCACTTTTAAAAGAGACAGGTTTGCCATTAACAGCTAAAGTTACCGGTGCTGACTTCTGATCCATAAATTGATACAGGCTACCTGGAGAAGCTTCACGACTAGCCCAGCCTGGTATCCTCAGTCTGACTGTAAAATCAGCTGTTTTTTCGGGATTAAGCGTAATCTCCACATTTCCTTTCCATGGGTATTCTGTTGCTTGTTTTAGTTCTACATTGGTAGCAGAAAGTGCAACAGTACTGGTATTGCCCATATATAGGTTTACATATAAATCGTTATCGTTTTTGGCATATACATAGCCTGGCAACGAGGGTAAAAACCTGGCCATGTTACTAATGCAACAGGCGCAGCTAATCCAGGCACTGCGTTGGTGTTGAAACATTGAGGCCAACGGGTTTGGATAGAAAAATCTGTCGCCACTTAACGATACACCGGATAAAAGCCCGTTATATAAGGTGCGCTCCAATACATCAATATATTTAGAATCTCCATGTAAAAGAAACATTCTTTCATTCCAGTATACATTGCCTATTGCTGCACAGGTTTCGGCATATGCCGACATGTTTGGTAATTGATAGGCTTCACCAAAGGCCTCACCAGCACCGGTGGCACCTATGCCTCCGGTGATATACAGTTTTTTGTTTACTACATCGCCCCAAATATCATCAATAGCAGTCAGGTATCTGGTATCGCCGGTAAGGGCCGCAATATCGGCCATGCCAGTGTACATGTATGCTGCTCTTACCGCGTGCCCAACTGCTTCATGCTGGTCTGTTACATGTTTATGCGCCTGATTGTAACTATCTCCATTTGGCCCTCTCACATCCAGGAAAAACTTCGCCAGATCCAGATATTTCTGATTAGAAGTTACCCGGTACATTTTAGATAAGCCAATTTCAATGATCTGATGGCCCGGGTAAGCTTTAATTTTGTCGGGACCAAAAGTTCTAAGCATCAGATCTGCATTTTTGATCGCAATATTGAGGAAATTTTTCTTGCCTGTAGCCTGATAGTGCGCAACTGCTGCTTCATAAAGATGCCCGGCGTTATAAAGCTCATGACTTAATATTTCTTCTTTTTCCCATCTGTTTGCGCCAATCCATTCGTGTGGTTTTTTGGCATTCACCGTTCTAAAAGTAAATAAATAACCATCCGGTTCTTGTGCATCACCGATTATCGTAATTAAAGTGTCTAAATAAGATTCTAGTTTCGGGTTTGCTTTATTTTGAATGGCATACGATGCGCCCTCAATGGCTTTGTAAACATCGGTATCATCAAACGGGAACTCACTCATTTTATCTCCACTCAGTTTTTTACCCGCCCGCAAAAAATTATCCATTCGGCCGTTGGCTTTACACTGGGCAATTACATAGGGGATAGTAACATTGGCATTAACCTCCATCTTCGGCTGCCAGAAACTATCATGCACATGCACTTTTGTAAAAGCAACTGGTTGAATGGGGTAGTCTTTCTGCTGTGCGGTAACATTTAATGTTAGTGCGGGCAGAAATGCACATAATATCAATAGCTTTTTTCTTTTTTTATTCATGCTAATTAATTTAGTAGTAGTAACTTAGTTTAGTTATATGGGACATATTAAATACCTGGTTAATTACTGGTTCAGGAAAGGGTAAATGTTTCAATATTTTAAATCGGGTATCGGGAATTACTCAATTTAACGAATAGGTTTTGCCTTTAAACAGGTACGGCTTCCAATAAAATAATTTTAATTATGCTATTTCTTTGCCTGGAAGTACCACTTAGTGATGGGGCTAAAGTAATAGATTTATAAATGCAACAATTGGTGTTTTTTCGCAGGTGATAGCAGGATTTTAACAGGATTGAAGTTGCTGATTATTACTCAGTTCATATTATTTAGCCCTCCAGTTAAAATTAAGGTACATCAGGTTAATATTAATGAACGTTAAAGGTACGTTTAAAATTTATCTTTGAAAACAATCAAATCATCAGTGCTGTTGTAATGTGTTTTTAGCCCGGTAGATTGTAAATGCTGTTTAAAAGAAATAAAATGAAGAAAAACTACCTGTCTTTTTTAAAAGTTGTGTTATTATTATTGGCACTTGCGGTTGTTCTGGTAAAAGGCTTGGAAAAATCTCAGGCTCAGGAGATAAAACCGCATGCTATAAATACTTCGTTAAATCCGTTATTACCGGGCTATTTTGCGGATCCAACCATTAAAAAGTTTGGCGATACCTATTATATTTACTCTACTACCGATAATATTATGCTGGCTTCGGGCGCACCTACGGTATGGTACAGTAAAGATTTCGAGAACTGGTACAATTACACTATGGATGTACCTTCTTTTACCGCGATCCCACTGGTTAACTTTTGGGCACCCGATATTGTTGAGCAAAATGGCCGCTATTATCTTTACTTCGGTAATTGCGAAATGGGCTGTAATATTTATGGTTATGTATCAGATACACCAGTTGGGCCATGGAAAAAACTTAACGAAAATGATAAACCTGTCATTGCCCACAACTATCCCCGTGAAGGTTTTCCTTCATTAGATGCCCAGTTTTTTACCGATACCGATGGTAAAATTTATGGTTATTGGGGTACCTGGGTGCATTACAATGGTGGTTATGCAGTAGGTGAGCTTAATCCTCAAAGCATGAAAGATATGCAGCAATCCAAAAATATTCCATTAGCACAAACCCCGGCGCCTTTTGAAGCTGCTTACATGATGAAAAAGGGCAATAAATACATTTTGATGTATTCGGGTGCTTCCTGTCACGATGAAACCTACAATGTGCGCTATGCTTATGCAAATACACCCCACGGGCCATTTACCCCGGGGGCCAATAATCCAATTCTGAGTACCAATCCCGATAAAACGGTGCATGGGCCCGGGCACCATTCGGTATTGCAGGATGGTGATGATTATTATATTGTTTACCACAAACACGATTACCCGATGACACGTGGTGGGCTTTCGAGGCAGGTATGTATCGATAAAATGGTTTTCGAAAATGACTCGACCATCAAAGCAGTCGATCCGAAAAATACAGGTTACATCAATCCTTCAAAACAAAAAATACCGGTTAACCTTGCCCTCAATAAACCAGCTACCGCATCATCAGCTTATCACCTGCTGGGGCATAATGTTGATTATACCTATCAGGCCGCACTGACGACCGATAATAACAATGCCACGCTATGGAAAGCCGCGAATAACCGGTTTCCACAGGATTTAACTATCGACCTCGGCGAAGCTAAACAGGTTAAAAGGATATTTACACAGTTTGAATTCCCTACATTTTATTACCAATACGTTTTGCATTACTCAACAGATGGTAAAAATTGGAAAGTATTTGCAGATCAATCGGCTAACCGCAAACCTGGTAGCCCCATGATTGATGATCATGATGTAAAAGCGCGCTACATTAAATTAACTGTAACTGGTACCGAAAAACAGGGCTTGTATGCTGCAGTTTGGAATATAAAAGTTTACGATTCGCTTTTCGAAACTCCGCTTGCTGTAAAAAATAAAAGCTCAGTAAATGCTCCCGCAATAGGTAGTAAAAACGCAATGCTCCTAAATCTTGATGTGGCAAAAGTATCTGCAAATAAAGCGGTTACCACCCTACAAAATGCCGGCACTATAGGTGGTGTTTTTAAAAGTGTAGGCGAGGTTTCGGTTCAAACCGATGAGCAGAGCGTAAAAGCGATAAAATTTGGGAAAGGCTTTTTAACCTCCGATCAACCGGTTCCGCAACAACTGGCCTGGAATGGATCTTATACTGTAGCTACCTGGGTTAAAAATCCTGAAATTGATAAGGCTGGCGAATGTTTAATGTCGTGGTGCAACCGGAATGCCATGCGCCTGGCAAACTCCTACAATGCCATGTACTATAACAGCGCAGGTTATGGTGCTGCTGGCCACCTCGATTATCATTTTGATATGAAATTTAACAGGCTACCCAAAGCTAATGAATGGCACTACCTGGTACTCACTTTTGATGGTATGGTAGAAAAGATTTATGTTGATGGCGTATTGGATAACGAGCAGAATATGACCTTAAGCTCGGCGATTAAGCAATCTAAATTTATTGTAGGTGCTTCAGATGAAGGAGAGCATTACAGCGGGTTGATGGCCTCTTTAAAAATGTACGATTATGCATTAAGCAAAGGGGAGATACAGAAGCAGATGCAGCAAACCAAACCCTATAAATAGCGGGTAGAATGAAACGGCTTATTCTACCATAGCCGTTTCATGCAATATCATAGCTTGAACATTGGTGGCGAACAAGCCGTCGAGCCCCAGGGCGATTTCGAATTCGACCAGACTTCCCATCCGGATCCCATTGAGCGTACGATAGAGATAAAAGGAAATGTCCTGCTGATTTTCGTCTTCGATAAAGCCTTTTCCCGATAGGATATCGATGTGTGTAACAATGCCTCTTCTCATGGCTGGTTCAATTAATGGGCGTAATGAATAATAAATTAATTTTTATCGAGACAATCAATTCTGGTTCCGATTTAGTAAATGTAACAAGTTTGTTGCAAAAATGCAATGCCTGATTAATATTTTAAATTTTCTTCACCTGATCTTCATTTTGTGGCTTGAAATGGAATAATGCACTTCATTAATAGCCTGTACATTGTTCAGATAGTATACACCAGAAAATAAAGTGATAATTAAATCATATCTCAATATTGTGAGTTATTGTTTGTTTATTGTACCTTTGCCGTTTTATCATCTAATTATTACAAAATAGCTTTGGTGTAAAACAAACTAACGAAAGCTACATTGTACAAAAAGGGTGAAAATACGTTGCATCATCCAGCTTTCTTTTGTTGATATTTGGTTTAATCATTTAATTAAAGCAATCATCCCACAATAAATGGCAACATCAGCAAATAGCTCAGGTGGTTTAACTACCTTCAGTGTTAAAGTTTCAGGTAACCTCATTCCCGATACGACACCAGTGCTTTCTATACAGGTAGATAAAAAGGTAAACCACGTTTCCCGTGCGAAACTGACTATCCTTGATGGTTCGGCAGATCAGGGAACATTTGATGTCAGTTCATCAGCCACTTTTTTACCAGGTAACCCGATTACCATCGAAGCAGGTTATGATGGGGCAAACGCTATAATTTTCTCAGGAATTATTACCGGTCAATCTATTCGCATTGATGGTATGGTTGGTTCTGCACTGGAGATTGAATGCAGGGATGAAGCCATAAAAATGACGGTTGGCAAAAAGAATACTACTTTTTCGCAACAGAAAGACAGCGATATCATAAGCGCACTCATTCATAATTATGCCGGATTAACTGCCGATGTAAGTAAAAGCAGTGTGGTTTGGTCAAGCAAGGTGCAATATAACGTAACCGATTGGGATTTTATGGTGTCGCTGGCCGGAATGAATGGATTAATTGTTACCGCATTAAACGGTGTTGTATTGGTTAAAGCTCCCGATTCGAATGCCAATCCGGTAATAACGGTTGCTTATGGCGAGGGATTAATGAAGTTTAAAGCAGATTTGGATGCCTTAACCCAGTTGGAAAACGTAAAAGCCAGTAGCTGGGATTATAAAACACAAAACCTGAACAGTGCTGTAGCAATTAGTAATTATGCTGGTTCCGGTAATATTTCTTCCGGCACCCTGGCAAAGGTGGTTGGTTTAAGCGAATACCAATTACAAACCACAGCTCCAATGGAAACTGAAGCGCTTAGCGAGTGGGCAAATGCAAGGATTTTACAAGCCGAATATGCAAAAATCAGAGGAGAAGCTGAATTTCAAGGTACTTCACTGGTCGATCCAGGTAAGTTTATCACTTTAAAGGGACTTGGCGATAGGTTTAATGGCGATTACATTATTTCGGGCCTTACCCACACTATCGCCGAGGGAAACTGGACTACGGAAGTTTCGGTAGGGCTTTCTCCCGGTTGGCTGATCGAAAAACCGGATCGTAATGTTGATTCAGGCATTTTGAGCACAGGTAGCGGTTTGTTTAACGGCACCGTGAAGCAAATTTACAATGATCCGGAATTGCAGTACCGCATTTTGGTTGATGTGCCCATGTTCGATCAAAACGGGCAGGGAATTTGGGCCAGACTGGCCAATTTTTACGCCACCAGAGGTGCCGGAGCATTTTTTATGCCCGAAGTGGGAGATGAAGTGGCGCTGGGTTTTTTAAATGACGATCCGCGCAGTCCGGTAATTTTGGGCAGCATGTACAGCAATTCAAAACATACACCTGCTAACGGCCTTAACCCGAACGAAAAAAATGCAATCAAAGCGTTAGTGTCAAAATCAAATATCAGTATCAAATTTGACGATGAAAACAAGGTGTTAACCATTGCTACCCCAGCGCAGAATACCATTGTTTTTAACGATAAAGACAAGCAAATCTCTATTCAGGATGAAAACAATAACCACATTACCATGTCGGCGAATGGAATTAGCCTCAAGAGCCCTAAAAATATCAGTATCGAAGCCGACCAGATGGTAACAATAGCAGGCGGTCAAGGTGTATCTGTTAAGGCCAGCGGGGGAGATGTGAACATAAGTGGCATGAACATTAAACAACAGGCCGATATGGAGTTTTCTGCCAGCGGATCGATGACTGCCCAAATTAATAGTGGAATGGAACTGACACTCAAGAGTGCCATGATTATGATTAACTGATTTAAAAAGAACTGAAATATGCCACCAGCAGCAAGATTAACCGATTTTCACGAATGCCCGATGATAACTCCAGGAGTAGTACCTGTACCACATGTTGGCGGGCCGATTGTAGGACCAGGCGAACCAACTGTATTAATAGGAAAGTTGCCCGCCGCCAGGGTAGGCGATATGCTTGTTTGTGTAGGGCCACCCGATAGCATTGTTAAAGGTTCTGCCACGGTAATGATTGGTGGGGTGCCGGCAGCCCGTATGGGCGATCAAACCGCACATGGCGGAACAATTATGTTAGGTGCATTTAACGTGATGATAGGAGGGTAACGTGTTTAAATGATTGGAGGAGGGTGTCTGGAATGATTTGACGAGGGGATTTAGAATGAATGAATGAATGAATGAATGAATGAATGAATGATTTCGAATGAGTGAATGGAGCGTTATGCTAACATTCCAACTTTTCAACATTCCAACTGGTTAACATTAAAACTTTCCAACCTCCTAACATTCCAATCTGTTAAATTCAAGATTTCCACAATGCTTGTGATTATAAACCGCATTTCATAGTTTTGACCTATGCAGGAGCTTTCGATGTCGTTACAGATAGATTTGATGGAACTTAAGGCCAGGTACAGCTTTATTATGGAGGAGCTTGATGCACTTTTTGCCGATGCCTACCTGTCTAAAATCGGTGCAAAGCAAAAGCTGGCCGATGAGATGCTGCGCGAAATTGAACGCATATTGAGTAAGGCTGAATAAGTGCCCGTCGCTTTAAATTTTTACTTAAAACCAGTCTAATAAAATTTGGGACTCCGTTGCACTCCGCTACCATTGACAGATCTAATAGAAATTCGTCATTGCGAGGAGGAACGACGAAGCAATCTTTCCTGCTAGCGATCCTTACCATTAAGATTGCTTCGCCGGCTGAAAAAGCCTTCTCGCAATGACGTTATTGCGAGAAAGGGTATAAACGTAAAATTGCAACGCAAAACAGGCATTATTCTATAAATCGGTTAAATTTATGTCAACTTACCTTTAATAAATTCCTTTCTAAAAGAATTTTAAATTTTAAAATTTGAGTGCTTTTTAAGTAAACCCACTGCATATAGCACTAAAACCAGCTCGATTTAATCCTGTTTTCAGTAAAATCACTCCTAAACTTCATGTTTGTTGCTATTATAACTTCTTTTTGCTGTTAAAGCAAATCTATGCTGGTTCAAACCTGAATTTCAACTTCATTTAAACTTCATAAATCTGTATTTATTTCGCTATTGAATTAAATCATTGCGTAACCCTGAATTATTGATCCCACATCGTGCTGTTTAACAGTTTAATTGATGATGAACCGGTTAGCAAAGGAAAACTAATAAAAAATAAATCAGATAACTAGTCAAAAAAACAAGATGAAGAGAAATGTAATGTGCCTCGGTTTGAGTGCTTTGCTTTACCTAACAGCGTGTACATCCAAAAAAGAAGAAAAAGAAGAAGTAGCCACTTACGCGGTAACCAGCCCGGTAAGAATGGATACTTCGTTTACCAAAGAATATGTTTCGCAAATCAAATCGGTGCGGAATATCGAAGTAAGGGCACAGGAAAAGGGCTACCTTCAAAATATTTATGTAGATGAAGGCCAGCATGTTAAAGCAGGTCAGCTTTTGTTTAAAATTATGCCTAAAGCGGCACAATCAGAGCTGGCTAAAGCACAGGCCGAAACAAAATCGGCGCAGATAGAGCTCGAAAACACCAAATTACTGTCAGATAAAAATATTGTTTCGAAAAACGAACTGGCCATGGCCAAAGCTAAACTGCAATCTGCAAATGCCGAAACTTCATTAGCAAAATTTCATTTATCCAATACCGAAATCAGGGCGCCATTTGATGGTACCATCGATCGTATTCCTTTAAAACTGGGTAGTTTGGTTGATGAAGGCGCATTATTAACCAGCCTCTCTGATAATAGCCAGGTATTTGCCTATTTCAATGTTTCGGAGCCCGAATACCTCAATTACCAAAGTGCTGCAAAGGTAAAAGGACAACAAGAAGTTAGCCTGTTATTAGCCAATAACGAACTGTTAAAAGCCAAAGGTAAGGTAGAATTGATTGAAAGTGAATTTGATAACGAAACCGGAAATATCGCTTTCAGAGCACGATTCAATAACAGTGATAACTTGTTAAGAAACGGAGAAACCGGTAAAATCCAGATGGTGGTGCCTTTAAAAAATGCTTTGGTTATTCCACAAAAAGCCACTTACGATATTCAGGATAAAACATACGTTTTCGTAATCGATAAAAACAATAAGGTGCACTCTAAAGCCATTACCATATCAGGCGATTTACCCGATTTGTACATTGTTGGCGACGGCATTGATGTAGGTGATAAGATCCTGCTTGAAGGCGTGCAGAAAGTTAAAGATGACGATAAGATCGCTTTCAAATTTCAGCAGCCACAGGATGTGATGAAACAATTGAGACTGAAAACAGAATAATCTAAATCCTCCATACTTATTTTATGTTTAGTAAATTCATACAAAGGCCCGTCCTTTCTATCGTAATATCGCTTGTTATTGTGTTTTTGGGGGTGTTGGCCATTAGCTACCTGCCCGTTACGCAATTCCCGTCTATCTCGCCACCTAAAGTAAACATTACGGCCGAGTATCCGGGAGCAAACAACGAGCTCTTAATTAAATCGGTTGTTATCCCTTTAGAGCGTGCGCTTAACGGGGTTCCCGGAATGAAATATATTGCATCCGATGCCGGTAATGATGGTGAGGCTTCAATCCAGGTGGTATTTAACCTGGGTACCGATCCCAATCAGGCTTCGCTTAACGTGCAAAACAGGGTAGCTGCGGTTACCAATAAACTTCCGCCTCTGGTAGTGCGCGAAGGGGTGAAAATTACCCGCGAGGAGTCGAACATGTTAATGTACATCAACCTGTACAGTAAAGACCCTAAAATGAACCAGAATTTTTTGTATAACTACGCCGATATCAACTTGCTTTCTGAGCTGAAAAGGGTTGATGGGGTAGGTTTTGCCGATATTTTGGGCGACAGGGATTACGCCATGCGGATCTGGTTAAAGCCCGATCGCATGCAGGCTTATAAAATTTCGGTTGATGAGGTAATGAAAGCGCTTGATGAGCAAAGTTTAGAGGCCTCGCCCGGTAAAACAGGTGAGAGCTCGGGTAAACGCTCGCAGGCATTCGAATATGTGTTGAAATATTCGGGCCGTTTTAATACCAAAGAAGGTTATGAGAATATTGTATTAAGGGCAAGTGCCAATGGCGAGTTACTTCGTTTAAAAGATGTTGCGGATGTTGATTTTAGTGCTGCTGCTTACAATTTGTATTCTACCTTAAACGGAAAAGCTTCTGCTGCAATTGTTTTAAAGCAATCGTATGGTAGTAATGCTACCCAGGTTATTAAAGATGTTAAAGCCAAAATGGCTGAGATTAAGGCCAGTTCATTTCCTAAAGGTTTAGATTACGAGATCAGTTATGACGTTTCTAAATTCCTCGATGCCTCTATCGAAAAGGTAATCCACACACTGGTTGAAGCCTTTATTTTGGTAGGTTTGGTAGTATTCCTGTTCTTAGGCGACTGGCGTTCGACTTTAATTCCGGCCATTGCTGTTCCGGTATCGTTGATTGGTACTTTCGTTTTTATGCAATTCTTTGGCATTACGCTCAACTTAATCACCTTGTTTGCCCTCGTACTGGCCATTGGGGTGGTAGTAGATGATGCCATTGTGGTAATTGAAGCGGTGCACGCCAAGATGGAGCATGACAGGCGGCTTTCGGTATTAAAAGCTACACAGCAGGCTATGAAAGAGATTGGCGGGGCCATTATTGCCATCACCTTCTTAATGGCATCGGTATTTATTCCGGTAGCATTTATGTCCGGTCCGGTAGGTATTTTTTACCGTCAGTTCTCTATCACCATGGCTACGGCAATTATCCTTTCGGGTATTGTGGCTTTAACGCTTACGCCTGCATTGTGTGCCATCATGCTGAAAAATAACCATGGCAAGGGCAAAAAGATGATGATAGATCGATTTTTGGATGGTTTTAACAATGGTTTTGCTAAACTCTCGGGCAAGTATGAATGGGTGTTGAGCAAAGTAGTAAGCCGCAGGATTTTAACTTTTGGTGTGCTGGTTGCTTTTTGTTTGGGTGTTTGGGGTTTAAGTGGTACAGTTCCTTCAGGTTTTATCCCGAATGAGGATCAGGGTATGGTGTATGCCATTATACAAACCCCTCCGGGATCTACTTTAGAGCGTACCGACCAGATTGCCGAAAAACTGCAGAAAATGTGCGAAGAGATTGACGGTGTTAAATCGGTTTCCTCTTTGGCTGGTTACGAAATCCTGACCGAAGGTACAGGCTCTAACTCGGGTACTTGTTTAATTAACTTAAAAGACTGGGATGAACGTAAACATTCGGCAGTAGAAATTATTGAGGAGCTTGAAGAGAAATCAAAATCTATTCCGGGTGCAACTATCGAGTTTTTCCAGCCACCGGCAGTGCCAGGTTATGGTGCAGCGGGCGGTTTCGAACTTCGTTTACTGGATAAAGCAGGTAGCGGCGACTATAAAAAAATGGAAACCGTAGCCAACGATTTTGTAAAGGAACTAAATAAACGTAAAGAACTGTCATCGGTATTTACCTTCTACAGTGCCAGTTTCCCGCAATACATGCTTAATGTAGATAACGATATTGCGCAGCAAAAAGGAGTGAGTATTGATAATGCCATGAACACCCTATCTACGTTTGTGGGTAGTAATTACGAAACCAGTTTTATTAAATACGACAGACAGTATAAGGTAATTGTGCAGGCTTTGCCTCAGTACCGAGCCCTGCCAGAAGATATCCTGAAATTATCGGTGAAAAACGACCGTGATGAAATGGTACCATTCTCGGCCTTTATCAAAATGCAAAGGGTTTACGGTCTTTCGGAGATTACCCGGCACAACATGTACAATGCTTCGGAGATTAGTGGTCAGTCCGCACCGGGTTACAGTTCGGGCGAAGCCATTAAAGCCATTACAGAAGTTGCAAAGAAAACCTTGCCAAGGGGATTTGGTATCGATTGGGCTGGTATTTCTAAAGATGAGGTATCGCGTGGTAACGAAGCCATTTACATCTTCTTAATTTGTTTAGGTTTTGTTTACCTGGTATTGGCGGCACAGTACGAAAGTTTCATTTTGCCGCTTTCGGTAATCCTTTCTTTACCAGCGGGTATTTTTGGGGCATTTGTATTCCTTAAATTATTGGGATTAGAAAATAACATTTACGCCCAGGTAGCCATGGTAATGCTTATTGGTTTGCTGGGTAAAAATGCGGTGCTGATTGTAGAGTTTGCTACGCAACGGCATGCCCAGGGTGCATCGGTATTTAAGGCGGCTATGGAAGGGGCAACCGTGCGTTTCCGTCCGATTTTGATGACTTCTTTTGCCTTTATAGCCGGTTTAATTCCTTTAATGATTGCCAGCGGACCGGGTAAAATCGGTAACCGTACCATTGGTTCGGCTGCAGCAGGAGGTATGTTATTCGGTACCATCTTTGGGGTAATCATAATACCCGGCCTTTACTACGTATTCGGAACAATTGCAGCCAAACACAAGCTGATTAAAATTGAAGAAGAGCATCCGTTAACTGAAGAAATTGAAAATAATGTTTAGGAAAAATATATATAAAGGCCTTGGACTGGTGTTAATATGCGCTGCATACACTGCCTGTAAGCTACCAGAAGTAGCCCAACGTGCCGAAAATAAAAACGTACCTACAGCCTTTAATAATGGCGCGCAAGATAGCGTAAGCACAGCCAGTATTCAATGGCGCAAGTTTTTTACCGACCCTAATCTGGTAAACCTGATTGATACTGCGCTTAAAAATAACCAGGAGTTAAACATCACCTTGCAGGATATTGAGGTTGCCAAAAACGAAATCAAAGCCCGCAAAGGTGAGCTTTTACCGAGTGTAAGCTACGGTGTGGGTGCTGGTTTTGATAAAGTAGGCCGTTACACCAGTTCGGGTGCGGGCGATGCCTCTACCGAAATTACACCGGGCAAAGAAGTACCAGAGATATTGCCCGATTACAAGTTTGGTTTACAAGCCAATTGGGAAGCCGATATCTGGCACAAGCTGCGCAACTCGAAAAAAGCTGCTATTAGTCACTACCTGTCTACCGTTGAAGGTAAGAACTTTGTAATTACCAATTTAATTGCCGAAGTAGCCAATTCTTATTACGAGTTGCTTGCTGCCGATAATCAACTGGAGATTGTTAAAAAGAACATCGAGCTGCAAAACAATGCATTAGAGCTGATGAAAATCCAAAAACAGGCTACCCGGGTTACAGAACTGGCGGTGCGTAAATTCGAAGCAGAGGTTTTAAGCTCAAAAAGTCTGGAGTTCGATATTCAGCAGAACATTACCGAAACAGAGAATAAGATCAATTTCTTGTTGGGCCGTTTTCCACAACCAATTATCAGAGATAAAGCTAATTTTACCGATCTGGTACCTCCAACTGTACAAACCGGTTTACCTGCACAGTTATTGGCTAACCGTCCGGACATTAAACAGGCCGAATTTGAACTTGCAGCTGCCAAACTGGATGTGAAAGTAGCCAAGGCACAGTTTTATCCATCGCTGGGTATTTCGGCCAGTATTGGTTATCAGGCTTTTAATCCATCTTATTTGCTAAGAACACCCGAATCGTTAATTTATTCTCTAGCTGGCGATTTGGCCGGACCACTGATTAACCGTAACGCGATTAAAGCAGAATATTTAACAGCAAATGCCAAACAGTTACAGGCAGTGTACGATTACGAAAAGACCATTTTGAATGGATACATTGAAGTAGCCAATCAAATGTCGAAAATCAGTAACCTGCAAAAAAGCTACGATTTAAAATCGAAACAGGTAACTGCTTTAACCCAATCGATTGATATTTCTAACGATTTATTTAAAGCCGCTAGGGCTGATTATTTCGAGGTTTTAATGACCCAACGCGATGCCTTACAATCGAAACTGGAACTTATTGAAACTAAAAAACAACAACTAAACGCAGTGGTGGATATTTATCATGCCCTGGGTGGTGGCTGGAACTAGGCGATAAGCTGAATTCATTATAGTACATAAGCATAGTATCAAGTCAAATCCTTATTTGTACAGGCTGTTCCGGTTTCGGAGCAGCCTTTTTTGTTTTTGTCATTCTGAGGTGTGATTTATTGTATAAAAATCAATATGAGTGACAGCCACTCCGAAGTCGTCATTTCGATTTCTATGATAAAACCAAATCATTTTTATAAATGGTTTGGTTTTTAATTACGGCAAATACTCGATGAATGATTTTGTTTCTAACAGCATTTAGAACACTCATTTTATTTTTTCCT